>Ga0256913_10000394_pt1 | contig 22520 bp, 22 predicted proteins | sample Axial_MatmetaG_FD_185970 | JGI IMG/M metagenome (GOLD analysis project Ga0256913, IMG submission 185970) | Deep-sea worm associated microbial mat communities from Axial Seamount, Juan de Fuca Ridge, Pacific Ocean - Axial_Mat | ecosystem: Environmental > Aquatic > Marine > Oceanic > Microbial... | reverse complement strand
TCTTAGCTTCTTCAGTAAAATTGGTTCCTGCCACTATGCTAAAATCTACTACTGTTCTTTCATGAAATTTCGGATTATCCGAAGGATAATCAGGAATCAATTGTGAAAAATCAATTAATATCGCCTCTTCTCCTACTAGCGCAAACGTTGTTGAAAATAGTAAGAGGGATATTAAAATAAGCTTATAAAAAATATTTCTTTGCATTTTATACTCCTCACTTGCTTCAGTGATACTTACCATAAGTATCGGCATATCATATGAATAAACTCAAGTCTTATCTCTTAATCTGTTTATTCATCCATTTTCAATTGTATAGGGTAAATATCCTGGCAACTGACCTCCTATTGTAAAATAGATATGTTTTATAATAGGAAAATTATAAAATACGTTTTTTTCCATATAACTTTTAACATCGTCAGAAAGGGGATAAAGGTGCTTTGGTATATTTTTTCCTATGTAGGTGGAAATATCAATGTAGGCTACCTGATCCTTAAGTATAAGAAATCTCAACTTACTTGGTTTAGGAAATACTGCGGTCGATTTCATAAGAAATGGTCCAAGTAAGAGTTCTTTTACAAATTCTTTCAACTGCTCTTCTTTTTTCCATTTATGAGGAAGAAAATGGATTTCAATCCTCATGGCATTTTCTCCTGGGAAAAATAGCACACGTCTTTGTGGAAGTTTAACTAAATGCCAGATAGTAAACAATATCAACACGCATAGTACCACAAAACAAAATGCAAATCGGCGCATGAGAGCAGATTGCTTGCAGGTTACATCATTTTTGTTCGACATTCCTAATAAAATCCTGTATTCCATGATATACTGCCAAGGCCACTTTCTGCAAATACACATCATCCATCATTCTCTTCCTCTCTTGTTCATTACTGATAAAACCTATCTCAATGAGAATCGCAGGCATTTTTGCATTACGTACAATGTACCAAGATTCTTCTCTTAAACCCCTATTAGGGGTTACAGATCCAATGTAAAAGTTTAGAGAAGAAAGAACCGATTGCGCCAACAACACACTTTCAATAGTCAATTCCTCATCTTTAATAACATTTAATATGGAAAGCACTTGAGGATCTCGCACTTTAACTTTCTTGGGATTCAGTACGTTTTTTCGTTTGACTGCGGGTGGAAGATACCATACTTCAAAACCACGGGCACTCTTATTTAATGAAGCATTCACGTGTAGAGATATAAAAATCATAGATCCCTCTTGCGCCAATAATGCAGTATTTGCTAGCTGCGTGCGCGCATCCAAGGATACATATTTGTCTTTTCTTCGAGAAATTAATACTTTCTTTTCGGGAAAACGTTCACTTAATAATGCTGCTAGATATTTAGCAGTTTGTAATACAATATCCTTTTCACTCAAGCGGCTTTTCACACCACTAATGGTATAATATGACTCTGCCCCAGGATCCTTTCCTCCATGCCCTGGATCAATAAAAATAGTATTTATTCTTGCTACCCCACGAAAAGATGCCCGAAATGGTTTTCGAAAAGAATAAATACTTTGTAATACAGACATTGTTGCAGGAGGTACTATGATGGCTCCTTTATTGTCCTGATGAAGAGGATCTATCATATAAATAGTTTCAAAATCTTTAAGCAAATAAGGCGAATCAATTTTAAATGAAACCGAGGTTTTCCCCTTCCATATTGTTCCCATCCGACGTGCACTATCCCACTGAACCCACACATCTGCTTTATCAACAAGGGTTTTCAGGGTATATTGTGCGGAGATTCCCGTTATTGTATATGTAAGAAAAATTATTATGTGTGCAAGATATCGCACCATCGGTACAACGCCCTCCCCCCTTCGCGTTGTAATGTCTCTATAATATATTGAACAGCCTGGTCACCTCCTCGTTCTATGGCTCTCCAAAATATAGCACCTAAGGCAAACCCAGAATTGCTCAATACAATCTTCTTTTGTCTCAATGCTCCTTGTATAACACTAGCCACCGATCTATTCTGCCAATTTATCGTATGTTCGTCTTCCCACCGCGATAACGGATATACAGGTAGCACGTTATTTCTAGACATATGTACTGTTCCATAATAGTCGTGCATAGCATCTTTCTCGTGTTGGTTTTGATCAATATGGATAAATACTCCCAAAACTGGAAAAGCTTTCTGAGAAAAAAGATACTGTTCGGTTACCTCTACAGAGCTTTTAAGTTCTACACGTATGTTAGAAAGTAGCTCTACACGCAATGTTTCTACCTCTTCCCGAGAAAAGCCCTCGACTATGAAATGTAGTACCTTTTCCGTGTTATTTTCCACAAGCTGTATTATATCTCCTACTTTCTTATTGACAAACACATGTCTACAATATTTTCTTAGCAACATCAAATTGATTCCCTGTATATTTTCCAATATACCTGGAATTGAAAACACCGCTTGTTCGACAACATATTTACTGCGCACAGAAGAAGTACGCCGTACTTCCACGGGGACTCCTGCAGCAATGCGAAGTGCTTGATGTACAGGATACAAACCACTAGAAATAGGAATGGTCCAGCCTGACATAAATCCACCAGACAGTCTCGAAGCAAATTCTCCCACAATAATCTTTCCGTTATCTATAAAAATATCCCCTTTAAGTGCACCATTAGCGATCGAAAAACCTTTTGCTATTTTAGCCAAAACCAGTACCATTTTATCAAAATCAACAGAGGAAATAGTTGAAGGTATACTATGTCCTGTTTCTATAAAAAACGGAGAAAACTGTATGTGTCTATCTGCTAAGCCTATTACATGAACCTTTCCCTTATATACAAGAACATCAACACTATATTCATCACCATGGATAAAGCTCTCTACTATAAGCTCATTCCCAGATGAGAAAGGAAGTGTAGCTCGAATCGCCTCCAGTATCTCATCTGCATTGCTAATACTTCTTACTCCTCTACTTCCCATATTCATAGTAGGTTTAAGCACAAGAGGAAACCCTTGTTTCTCTGAGAATTCAGTTATAATGTGCAACGCAGCTTTTTCGCTGGAATACAAGAAGACCTGATATGCAGGAATTTCAACCCCCAGCTTTTTTAAATGCATGCGCATTTTCGCTTTGTTTCTCGTTTTTACAGCCCATACATAAGGAATACCAGGGAGATTAAGTTTTTCAGCAACATATGCCACTGTGGTTGAAAAATCTGTTCCTGCAGTATACACAGCATCAAGACCTCGCTGGTCCATTTCCTGTTGGGCTATTTGTAGCACCCTGTCCTGGTCCTTAATATCTACTTGATAAAACATATCAGCTTCTCTACTCCCCAATGCCCTATCATTTTGATCAACAACCACGCTTTCCCATTTTAATTCCCTAACCGCACGAATGGACGGTAACTGTTGCAAACCACCACCTACTATCAATACTCGTTTCATTTGCTGTCCTTTATAAAATAAGCCTCAAATGTATCACCCAGACCAAATACTTTACTCATCCCTTTGTATATTACACTAGCAAAGCTCATTTTGGCGAGTGGGAGTAAAAACCGTTCAGGATGATGTCCCGTAAATCTGATGTATTTTAGGCGCAATCCCAAGGATTTGAACATAGTACGTAGATAAAAAGGATCCCATAAAACAAAATGGTCTTCAGGACTCTCTTGATAAAAAGATTGTTTCTTTAGTCGAGCACTAGCTCCCTTAGGATTAGGCATGGAGAAACATAAAACTCCCTTGTATTGAAGTAATGGAAGTAGTTTTTTTAGAACATTGAATGGATCCTGAAGATGTTCCAAAACATACCACAGTGAGATAACTGAAAAATGTTGTAGTGGAAACATTTCGTACCATTTATCATTCTGCACATCTATTTGCCGCGCCGATATTCGCAGTGTTTGCTGTACATAGTGTATTGCTGATTGGGAAATATCAATACCATACACTTGATATCCGTTATCCTTTGCAGCTCGTAGAAAGTGACCATATGCACATCCTATATCAAGTAATATATTCTTTGAAGACATATATTTATTAATTCTTTTTAAACGTATTTTCCCTATGCTATAAATCGCATCAGCATCTTGCAGATAGGTACGCCCATATTGCTCTGCATATTCTTTCGAAAAATATGAATCTTCATAGATTCGTTGTGTATCACGATAACGTGCTTGAACAATTGTTCCCCTTCCTATATGAAAAAAGCTCCGCTGTGTAAAACGCGCTGTGGCCGTTGCATAAGGTATATAATACCGTGATGGCTGCAAGGATTGAATAAGAGCCACAATATCTTTTCGAGATCTCGGTGCTATTTGTTGGCTATTATAAGAAAGCTGAGGAAATAAGCTTTTTAACAGGGAGAGGGAAAGATCTTTATTGTTGGGGAAACAAACAAATCCTGCTTTTTGAGACAACCGTTCATGATATCTAGTAGGATTGATCAAAAGGACAGGTACCCGAGCCCATAATCCCTCATACGCGAGAAGACCAAAATGAGTAATAAGCACATCATACAAATGTAGTGCATCCAAAATACGATACATATTCTTTTTCTGAAAAACACCTTTCGGCATATCAACACTAACTGCAGAATTTTCTTGAAGAAGTTTCTCTTTAACTATCGTGGCCTTTTGTCCAGAATCTTCTCCACCAAAAGAAATAAAGATTTTCTTGATTTCCTTTGGCCAATTTTCTCTCCTCATCTGAGGTAATACATTGAAAGCCACAGAATGTATATTGGCATCGTCATAAAAGTTTGGCAAAGTGTCAATAAGATACGATACAGATATACGTGCTTCACCTCCACAGTCTAATCCAATCGTCATACGTGCATGCACCGAATAAAGCATAGCATACCTAAGATGTGGTATATCGAAGACAACCTTATCAAAGACCCCTCGGGGTAATTCAGTATGGATACGCTGTTTAAAGGCTGACAGCTTCCATTTTTCATCCACTGTAGCAGCAAATTGATAGGGCGAGAGATGTAGCGAACGCTTTAAAAAACAACTAACTGGCAAATAGATTTCAGATTCAAGCAATGCTGCGATACGCAAAGAACGAACCATATGACCACTTCCATGTCCTTTCCCACACTCAGGTATAAAGAGTATCCTCTCAGTCACTGTGTAATTCCTTTATTTAATATACTCAGAAGCTCATCAATCTCAAGAGGAGCATCTGTACACGGATTTTTTCTTTTCAATATAATACTTTGCAAGTTCTTATAATCACTTTTTGTATCCAACGTAACACGAGTGTTTTTTAAATAAGAATTCTGCGCTTGTAAAATAGTAATACGGAATATGTCGGGATGTGTATAAAGATATGGACAAACGTGTTCTCTTTCATACGAGTTTGTAGTTTTACAAGCTACTTCTTTTAAAGAAGTCACACGTACTTTTTCCACCCCTGTTCCCACAGGCATGCCTGAATAACCGGCATAATCCGCACCTTTTGTGCGCTTATCTTTAAGAAGAAGATTAGCTAATTTTGCAGATACGAACGGATTATCTCCTGTCGCCCGGATAATAGTGCTAACACGCAAAACATCTGCAGCAAACAAAAAACGGTCTAACACATTATACGTACTTCCTGCAATAATTCGAAACCCCTCTTTTCGCGTTAAAGGGTATAATATAGGTAAACTCTTTGTATCGCATAATACTGCGTATACATCTGCATGAATACTTCTCAAGGCACGCATAGCCATCTGGATAACTGTAGAACTTCCAAGTGGTAAAATAATCTTTTTTGGAAGCCGAGCCGAATGCAAACGAGCCTGTAAGAACACCCCAATCATCAATTATTTTAAAAACTTTTGAATAACTGCTTCCATGGGAAGCTTCCATTTTTGAGAGAAAAACCGAAGCCATTGAGAAATCTCACGATACAATCGGAATGCGGAAAGAAAAGAAAACTTCCAAAACAAAATTAAATTAAAAAATGCACTAAGAGGAAGATATACTCGTTTCCTTCTTACTGGCATGATGTTCTTTAGGTAGCATCTGGCAGCATCTATTGTTTCCGTATGGTCTTCAGGCGTACTTGCTTCCCGATAACGCACAGTCCAATCTTGCGATACTATCCCTTCCATACCTCCCCGGTAAATACGAAGTCCAAAATCAACTTGCTGCCAAAACACATGATCAATACGCACATCAAATCCTCCCATGTCTCTAAAGCTCCTACAATGATATATCGCAGTATAGTCTGATGGGTATAAGGTTCGAAAATAATCTTTTTGAAGATAATTAGCCCTGATTAACAGCTTTTTGTTTTGATACATAGGGGACCTTATCTGTGGTAAAGACAATCCTTGATTGTCATATAAACGAGGAGCCACAAAGCAGGTCAAAGATCTCTTAAAATTCTTTAAAAGATTATTCTCCTGATAATTCTCAATCTCCATATTACTCCAAACAACCGCAAGATAATGACTATTCGCAATCTCCACCGCAAGGTTAATTACAGACCCTGTATCAGGAAGAGTATCAAATAGAAGAAATCGTGCCATAGGAAACATATCGCACAGTGATGCCACTTTAAAAGATTGTTTACGTCTTTCAACAGCAAGAATACACTGAATCCCGAGTTTTTTGAATCTTTGAAGAATAGACTCTTGCTTGTACTTTTCACCCTTATTTAGAAGAAGAAAACACACCATCGACGGGTCCGCTCTCTCATTGCCTACTATAGTATAATCAGGCATGAAAAATGTAATACTCATCACACTGCTTACAGCAGGGGGGGTAATTTCCCTTTACATGATCTAAAAAATAGGTATTCCCCTGTTCCCATACCTCTTGCAAACTTTGCTTAAATACATTTCCCTGCACAAACTTCGTTTCATAATCTTGTGCACATAAAGGAACAGTGCCATCCAGCAACACCGTTATATCACGTTCCAATTGCCAACATGGAAAACGATTAAGTGGAGAAAGATCAACTACCTTTTGGGATGTAATAGCATTACAAAAATTATTATGTTTCTGGATAATAATATTATTTGTTTTCTCTTTCCAATAATGATAAAATGCATCAACCTCATGTTCAAAATCCTGCAATCGGGTCAATTGCACGTATACTTGGTCTGGATACACACTTAAAAAACGCTCAACAGTTGACAATGCTTCTTCTATAGAATGTAATCTTATCTTTTGGTATACCTCTGGATTTATCGCATCAATACTAAAAATAAAAAAGATATTATCTGGAGATTGCTCTAGTATGCTCTCTATATGATTCTCCTGCCATCCTATTCCAGAACTCTGCACATATATGTGCATCTTCTCTTTGCGAAGCACATCAAACATCTCTTCCCACTGCGGATGTAATGCAGGTTCTCCCCTGTAACCCAATTCTATAACTATATCGGGAGAAAACTGCACGAGATTCCGCAAAAGCTGAGTAAAGTTCTCGAGAGCCATCCAATTATGTACAGTATTATCTTTCACATATAATCCCTTAGGTTCGTAATACGCAGGTGCTGGATGTGTATCTGTTATCTGGATTTGTGCATAACTGGGTAATGTTCTTAACAACTGCCGTTCCTTTCGCAATAACGCAAGGAGTTTAGTATCATTTGTAGCTCCTTTATGGACAAGTCGCTCGCATAGTTGAAAATCTCTCTTTTGATGTGTAGAAAGATGGCAGCGCAACATCCTATAGTCAAAATCTGATACTTCTGTTTCTACATCAAAAACATTGATGTCTTTCGATATAATATCAAACAAAGGTTTGCGCGAAATCAACGTATCAGTACTAAGTGAATGTAACATAGAGAGTGTAGACAGCTCAATTACTTCAGGTGTCATACCATCAGGATAGCCATCCGCAAACGTGTATTCACAATATTGTTCTTTATGCAAATGTAGCAATAAACGAGTAAGTTCAACACTCAAAAAGGGATAATCATACCAGCTATATATCAGAGTACCTATTTTTCCAGAGAAAATAGTTTGTAATGTTGTAATTAATTCTCGTTGAGTTGCACACGGTAATGTATGTACAACAGAGTCCTTTGGTTTACGAAAGGTAAATTCTGTGTTAGCAATAATATGTACCTGATCACACCTTATATGGTGACAATACGAAACGATCATATCGATCCCTGTTGTGGCCGCCTCGAGTGATTCATCACTATACTCACTCAACAAGTGCGCATTTAACACAAGATACTGCATGTATCAATGGTAGCATATCGCCTGAGCATACTACAATGTACAGATGTCGCAACTATAAGGCTTTTAGTCAGAGATGTGTATCCTATCCCCAATCACAATATGATACTGCTCAAAGGATCCCTGTGACAGCTCTAATGCATACCGAACAGGATAACGAGAACTTACTGTTTCTAAGGAATAAGGTTGCATATCATATATCTCAAGAATAACTCCCTGTGCGTTAATAAACGCAATACTCAATGCTAGACTCGTATTCTTCATCCAGAATCTTCTTATCTCATCATTAGTAAACACAAAGAGCATACCATATCGGTAAGGCAGTATTTCTCGATACATCAATCCTTCTTGCCGTTTAGAATCTGTATCAGCTATTTCTACGGTAAATGCGACATTATTAATGGTAATAACTTTTGTTTCTTTCTCAGAAATACACGAGACGAGCAGAAAACTTATTAACGGTAAAAGAGAATTAAAACTGTTCAAAGAAGTTCTTTTTTTCATCAAGGCTTGGCGTTTTTAGTTCAGTGTCATCTGATATTTCAAATATTTCTTTCGCAATATACTTTACCGTTAGTGGCCGTTCTAGTCTTAAAATGACCTCTTGATCTTCCCATGCAATAAATTGAGGGTGGACTTCAGTAGCATTACCATATTTAGAAACAAATAGTTGAAACATAGTGTAATAGTCTACTTGTTTAGGATTAAGAGATAAAACTATTACTGACAACATATCTTCAGAAAACTGAAACTGGGCTTCTCTGAAAAAATAATTTGCTTCTATCGTTATTACCGGCTGTTGATTAAAGGGCCGAAAGCTCACTGCTGGATCTCCTTGATAATTAAAGAATATGTTACTCAGTAGATTCTCTTTAACCTCTTGTAAACTTTGCCCCAAAAGAACACTTCCGAAACCATGAGAAACCACCCGCTGCTCCTGCGGTGAGTCATTCCATACAGATGAGAAATCCTCAGGTTGGCGATACGTTTTCTGTCTGTCAGACTTCTCTATTATTTGAGAATAGACACTCGTACAAGAGATAAGTAAGAATAAAAACTTCCACATCATTATAAAAGCCTATGATATAACAAACCAAGAAAAATAGACATAGCTAATAAGAGCATTAATACGGGAAAAAAAATTTTGTCAGGAATCGTACTTTTATATTCATTTTTATGCGATGTTTTAATTCCCGAACTTAATACATGTATATATCCACATTTGGGACACCCCTTCTTGAATCGCGTAATATTCCCCGAATAATGGCATCGTGGACACTTAACACCCGAAAACAACACACCGCAATGCGGACAATTCGGTGCATCAAACGCAACTGGGTTTTGACAGTTCTCACAAAAGAAGTCCATACATTATTTATCGAATGTTTTTTTAGAATAGTTATATCCGAGTTGACAAAATAACACATAAAGAGGCATATCAAATGCAATTGTCTTATCATGAGCTTTCCTTCCCCACATCTTACTTTGCAGTTTTGCCAGTTTTTTTTGTTCTGGGTGATCAAAATATTGTGCAAGCTGTTGGTAGAATATCTGCAGTTCCCGAGTCAACTGGGGAAATTTGTGAGCCCCGTCTCTCTGTCGTATAAATTGTTGTAGATGATCAATGGGTAAATCATAATAATCATTTAGTATATTTCCCAGCAAAATAAATGTATCATTTTTACAAAGCTCTATACGATCAATACGGGAAAGTAAAACTTCAAGTTCTTTCCGCTCTTCTATCTTATTAACAAATTTTTTTTTATATACAAAGAAAACCACAAAACTCGCAACTACTGCACCTACAAGTTCATCTACCATGGGAATAGGATCTCTGATACCTATTGAGAGAAAATAAAATACCAATAGAAATGTAACTGCTGCCAGGACAAAAGACTTTAAAAATGTTTTTTCTGTCTGTGCTGCATGATAAAACTTCTTTACTTGTGTATATAAAATAGAACGTAATTTTGCCAACTCTTCAGAAGAAGGAAATACGTTGTAATGGCATAAGGGAATAAGATCAGTACGTCGAAAATCCTCCCAAAAAGAATGCTTGAGAAAAGGATGTAAATACAGTACTCGCCCGTTACCCCACCTTAAGAAAAAACAAAAAGACATATTATCCCCGTTATTCAGTATACCATAATCTACGCAGATAACAAAACATTAGTTCTTATGTTTGTTTTTCTTCTTTAAAGCATCTGTATCTAATTCTTGCAGAAAAGTGTTGAATATTTCTTCTATTTCTTGTTTTAACTTAACAATCTTTTCACAACAAAGATTTTGTACTCGTGCTTCGTTTCCTTTGACAAGGTTATATTCATCAAAGAAAAGTGTAGAAGGTGAAATGTGCAACACATCCACTAACTTCTGCAGCGTTACCGCAGAAGGAAACTTTTTGCATAATTCTATCTCTCCAATGAAGCTTGTCGAAACATTGCATTGTTCCGCCAATTGCATCTGAGTGTATCCCAATTGCTTGCGTCTCTTTCTTATGTTGAGTGCTAATATTTTCTGAATATCTGTAACTGATAGTTGATGCATATTACATCCTGTAGTTATAAAATAGTTTTGACAACAAACTTCTGGCGATATCTTCCCACTATGAGGCATGGTTTCCCCGACTTTACAAAAGAATTATTCTTTATTTCCAATACAAAATGACTAACACTGCTCATTAGGAGAAAGAAGAACCAAATTAACATAAAATAACTAAATTATATATATTTGATATATTATATATTTTTTAGTATTATACTCTTGTGAAGCCTGTAAGGATAGACACACTCACAAAAATTGAACTGCTACAGAAAAAAAAGATTCGATACAGAAAAAAAACGGAACACCTTGCGGCCACATTATGTCATGATAGATCGATATTTTCATCTCTTCGTTGTCTTCCCTTTAGTAAAGATCAACCCATTCATTTTTCTCATTACCACATCCATTCTCAGCACAAGAATACATCTTACATAGAATTACTACCTCCTTTAAAAGTAAAAAAATTATCCGCTACGTTAATAGTTCCTTCCATCAATAAAGCCGCTTCTACTCAATTCGCCAGTCTTGTAAAAAGAAAGTTACTTCAATGGTGCTCAAGGAATATCCCTATATCGCAGTACCCTTCAGTTCATTATAATAAAAACAAACACCTTATCTGTGTTCAATGGGATCTGGTACTTTGTATAACCTACCCATTCCCACACACAAATACTTCTCTGGCAATCGAGAAAAACTTCGCTGATTACTTTTTACAATTCTCATTTTCAATAATCCCCTCCCTTACCACTCAAGAAGTATCCGATCATTATTTATGGCAATCCATTATAAAATTAAAAATAGGATATCCCCTACTGTATAGCAATATCACACATTATTTAAAAATGTTCAAGTATGTAAACGCCATTATGTATCCAAACCACCCAATTACTATTTATGTAAACAATCGCCTTTTTAATCACCTAACTCAAAACAAATATCTCAATAAACTTCAAGAGTACACAATAGGCACGAATATAACATTGGAAAATATAGACTAGGATAAATATTGTTAATTTGTAATGATAATACTATGTTTCGTCTATTGGTAAAAAAATGGATTTTTAATTCGTGGGACCATTTTCTTGCGTTATTAATGTTTAATATTGGATTTATTGCACTGCTTCTCTCAGTTATTTCTCTGTTTTCAATAATCGGAGAAATACACATACTTCTTTTTCTATTACTCTTTATTAGTATTGTTCTCATAACAAGTGTGTACAGCGGGTTTGTAAGCTCCTGTCTCACACAACTTATTGAGGGGAAAAGCAATTTATACTTGCTCCCCATTCTTAAAAAGGCTAGTAAATTCGTTATCCCCAGTTTGTTTCTTGGTATCTTTCATGTGGGATGCTTTCTTGTTCTCCAGATTTCAATCCCTTTTTATGCAGCAATGCATAACTTTTTGGGTGCATTCATTATTGGCATATTATTTTGGGCAACCGTGTTATGGTTGCTTATTTCTCAATTCTATCTTCCCCTGTTGATACAAATCGGTGGCAGTGTTAGAAGCACACTACGCAAATCCTTGTTGCTTTTTTTTGATAATAGTAGATTCGCTATAGCATTGCTTGCAACTGGTACTGGTATTCTCTTGCTTTCTATATTTACCGCGTTCCTCTTCCCTGGCATTGCAGGTTTTCTACTGTTGTTTCAAACAGGTGTGAGACTCAGATTATACAAATATGACCACTCACAGAAAGAATCCCCAGACTGGAATAAGCTGCTGAGAGAAGAAAAAGAAAAACTACAAGGTCGTACTATAAGAAATGTGCTCTTTCCTTGGAAAGACTAACGCATCCAATCCAACGCAGAAGCTCTGTCCTGCAAGCGAAGCCCTATTGCTTTTGCAACATATATCCACGGGGTATCAAGCAATGCAAAAATGAGTTTTATGACAAAAATAGCCAACATGATTGATATCATTTGCGATACTGATGCAATATTAAACATCATAATACCAGTAAATATAACACTATCTAATAATTGAGCCAAAATAGTACTAATGTTATTACGTACCCATAAGTATCGTTTTTGAGGTAACGATTTCTTGAGTATAATATATAATTTTATATTTAATAGCTGTGCAAACGAGTATGACAACACTCCCGCAATCATCGTACGAGAAAAAACTAATTCCACAATATCAGAAATATGCGACATCGTATTTGACAATTTTATAGTAGCAGGAAGATTCACAATCACATTCATAATAAAAAATATGGCAATAGCAAACCCTACACCTAAATAAGCAGCCTTTCTGCCATGATTCTCACACAAAATATCGCTTGCTAAGAATGCAGTAGCGTAAAAGATATTTCCTAATGTAAATGAATATCCAAATATTTCAACAAGATTTTGCAAGTGCATAGTAACTACCCACCCAATCACAGCAATCCAGCCAAATAAACCCGCAATATTAAATGAATAATAAAGTAGCGTTACAAATCCAAATACACCTAGTAAAACAAAAAGCCACAATACCATTTCCATAGGTTACAACCTCTCGCGCAATGGTTTACCCAAAGCTTCTGGAGCTAGACCTTTTTCCATAAGTGACGTAAGAACAATAAGCGTGAGTACATAGGGAAGCATTGAAAGTAGATCCGAAATCGTACCCTGTACACGAGCACCCACATACACAACTATCCCCTGCGCAATACCAAATAGAAAACAGGCAAACATTGTGGGAATCGGACGCCACTTGCCAAAAATCATGGCAGCAAGTGCAATAAAACCCTGTCCCGAAATTAAAGACCCCCAAAATAAAGATACAATAGCAATGCTTAATGTTGCACCGCCAAATCCTGCTAAAACACCTGAGATGACTACAGCCAAAAAACGAACCATTCGCACTCGAATACCCATAGTTAATGCGGCATTTGGCTGTTCTCCAACCGCACGTAATCGTAATCCAATCCTTGTCTTATACAAAAGAAAAGAAATTAAAAATACAAGAAAAATTGCTATATATACTACTGCATACTGATTAAAAACAAGATCCAAAGGAGAATTTTGTTCAAATACACCATTAAAAGGACGAGGAATCTTTTTTGAAAGGTCAAGGGCTTTTGTTTGTGTTGCCCCATCGAAAAATAAACGTGAAAGAAAAAGAGATAAGCCAGGACCAATAAAGATAATGGCTATACCTGATATCACGTTATCTGCATCAAAAATAACGCATGCCACTGCATGCAGTACTGCCAATGCACCGCCTGCTAGTCCACCTGCCAAAAAACCTAACCAGGGATTTCCCGTAAAATACCCTACCATCGCAGCAAAAAAAGCACCTATAGTCATCATGCCTTCAAGGCCTATATTAATAACTCCCGAGTTCTCGGAAATAACACCTCCCAAGGCGGTATATATCAAAGGAGACGCATACATAAGCATAGTCCCCAAAATAAAAGCTATGTCTTGCAAGATTGCCATCACTGTTTTCTCCTCATTTTGCGTTGATACCGCATCTGTGTAATAGTCTTAAAGATCCCAGGTGCTGCTATAAAAAATATAATAATACCAATAACAATATTTACTACCTCCGTCGGTGCACCTAAGTCTCTTTGAATACTCTTGCCCCCCCATGCTAATGCGGAAAAAAGTATTCCTGAAAATATAGTACCTATGGGATGCGCATTTGCAATTAGTGCAACCGCTATACCATCAAACCCATTTCCTTCCATTGCTGCTAGTTTAGCCACTTCATGAGTAACCCCAAGCACGTGACACGCTCCTCCAATTCCTGCCAAAGCTCCAGAAATCAACATCGCAGATACATATGAACGTGTTACAGAAACTCCTTGATATAACGCTGCATCTTTGTTAAATCCTACCATCTTTAACTTATATCCAAAATTCGTTTTCTCAATCAAAATCCAAATAATAATTGCAGTCAGTACAGCTAAAAGAATACCAATCGTTATTGGCGCACGAAAAACATCAGCCAGCTGAGGATGATTAGTTTGAAAAGTATACCAGTCTCCTTCTTCTTTTAAACGTGAAAATAAATCTATACGAGCAGAAAATAATACCTTGTGAGTAGCTTCACTTTCAGGGCGTCGCAATTGAGGAAAATTAAGAATAAAGTTGTTGAGATAAAGTGCTATCCAATTAAGCATAATAGTAGATATAACTTCATGCACTCCAAATTGAGCTTTAAGCCACCCTGCGATACCTCCCCATATACTTGCGGCAATAATCGAACACAACAACACCACGATAGGATGAATAATCATAGGAAGTCGTACATAATAACCTACCAATGCTGCTACAAGAGCACCAATGATAAATTGTCCTTCTGCTCCTATATTAAACAGTCCTGTCCGATAAGCAAATGCAACCGAAATACCAGTAAAAATAATAGGTACTGCCTGAATAAGTATCCAGAGAAAAAATCTCAACTTTCCAAAAGTGTTGTATCCCATCACCTTGATAGCTAAAAGAGGGTTATACCCACTCAACAACAACGCAGATAAGCCAAATCCCAATCCCAAAACAACAGAAAAGATTGCTAAAACACTTGGATTCTCTGTTATACTTTTTTGTCGATTAATCATGTTTTTGTCCTGCAAGCAATAACCCTATCTCACTACGAGTAGTTTTCTCTGTATCTCTAATTCCTATAATATGCCCCTCATATATAACAGCTACCCGATCTGCCAAACGGAAAATCTCGTCTAAATCAAACGACACCAATAATACCGCTACACCCTGATCTCTCTGATCGCAAAGACAATGGTGCACATAATCCGTTGCACCAACATCCAAACCTCGTGTAGGATGTGCCACAATAAGAACTTTCGGCTTGGCAAATAACTCCCGGGAAATAACTACTTTTTGCTGATTACCTCCTGACATATGTTTACACTTGCAGTACGAATCCTCTGGTTTAATAGAAAACTCTTTAATAAGTTTCATAGCCACTGAATGCATCTTTTCTTGATTCAGAAAGAATTTCTTAGAAAATGATTTACTGGAATGTAAAACAATGTTTTCGGCAATATTAAATTCCAATACTAATCCTTCTTTTTGCCGGTCTTCTGGTATGTTTCCAAATCCAAATTCAAACATTTTTTGAGGATTTGGATTTACTATCTCTTGTTGTTCCAAATATATCTTTCCCTTAGCAAACGGGCGCACTCCTGCCAATACTTCAATAAACTCTCGCTGACCATTTCCTTCTACTCCGGCAAGCGCAAGGATTTCACCCCCGTGCAATTGAAGATCTATTCCTCGGAGCATAGGAAACCCTTTTCTATCATTTGCAAAAATATTTTTTATGGTAAGTCGTTCTTTGCCCTTACTTATCTTACGAGGGATCGGCGCAAAAACCACTTCATGTCCCACCATCATACTTGCTAAATCTTGTTCACTTACCGACGAAACATCTACCGTATCGATAAGTTTACCTTGTCGAATAACCGTACATCTATTAGCAACCTCCATAATTTCCCGCAACTTATGTGTGATAAGAATGACACTGTTTCCACTTTCCACCAGCCCCCGAATCGCTTTCATAAGTTCGACAATCTCTTGTGGAGTCAATACTGCAGTAGGTTCATCCAAAATAAGAATCTTCGCACCTCTATACAAAACCTTGAGTAATTCTACCCGCTGTTGTATGCCTATGGAGATATCTTTTATTCTACTCGTAGGATCAACTAGTAACCCATATTTTCTTGAAAGCGCTTCGATTTCTTGTTCTGCTTGGCCATACTTCAAGACCCCAAACTTTGTTATCTCTGAACCTAAAATAATGTTTTCGGTTACTGTAAACAGTTTTACCAACATAAAATGCTGATGCACCATTCCTATTCCCTGTTGGATAGCCACACGGGGAGAAAGAACATTTACTCTTTTTCCATATATATAAATTTCACCATCTATGGGCTGCAATAGCCCATATAAAATATTCATAAGAGTGGATTTGCCCGCTCCATTTTCACCAAGAATGGCATGTACTTCGCCTTTCTGAAGAGTGAAATCGATACCGTCATTAGCACAGAATTCACCGAAATATTTTGTAATGGATTTTAATTCTACAACCGTTTGAGGTACATTCATAATATGGCTTTCTTGCTTACACTTAAGAAACAAATATGTAGATATGCATAGTATAAATTGTAATATCAGAACATACAAGCAAGAAGAAACTCTTGCCTGCTAAAAATCTATTTTTAGAAAAATCATCTCTGTTATTTTATAAAGTATTTTTGAATAACTTTTATATTATTTTCTTGAACCCGATGTTTTCGAGCCATTTTCCTCTTCATGTTATGTACACACTGACTAGACACATCATGATACGCAACTATCTTTGACAAGAACCGTTCCTTTCTTTCAATAATGGGAAACCCTTCCTTTGATGTAATTGTCATATTTTGTATCCTATGAGCAGCTTTTCCTGATACATCAAACACTTCGATGATATAAAAGAAATCACCTCTTCTGCGAATGGTAGAGAGCACTTTACCACGTAGTTGTCTTTCCCCCTCACAGATCCACCTCCCTTCGTTAATGGTGTACACATCTTCACACCATGAAAAGATTTGCCCCTCTATGTATGGAATAGGAACTCCTCTTAATGGAACTGTCACTAACAAAAAGTCAAACTTTAATAGTATTTCGTTGCACTCTTTACCTATTCGATTCAAGATCAATTCATCCTCGATGCCTAGATACAGCCCTATGATAAATATTTTTAGTCACCACAAACATATAAAACCTTAGAGGCACGCATTTGCGTGCCTCTAAGGAGAAAATTTTAGTTTAACTACTTTTGTTGTGAAACAAATTGTTCAAACATACTTTGATTGTTAGGTACTTTGATATCGCCATTAATGATCTTAGTAGAAATTTCGACAACTTCATTCAGAATATCAGCAGGTACATGCTGATCGGAACTTGGCGCAATACCAACTGCTCCATCAACCAAACCTAGGTTAAGAGTAGATCCTCCCTTCCATACACCATTATTTAATTCTTTAGCAACTAAATATATTGCGTCACCCACTTTTTTCATAGCAGAAGTAAGTACATTATCCGGAGCAAGATCATTCTGATCACGATCAACTCCTATTGACCACATTCCCTGCTCACGTGATGCCTCAATTACACCATTACCAACGGCTCCTGCTGCATGGAAGATAATATCAGCCCCCTGTACATACATTTGAAGTGCAATACTTTTTCCTTTTGCTGCATCAACAAAAGAATCAGCATACTGTCGTAAGACCATTACGTTTTTATTCGCATAGTATACTCCCGCATGATATCCATAGTCAAAGGCATCAATAATAAAACCAGATATACCTCCAACAAATCCCACCTTCTTAGTTTTAGTCATCTTTCCCGCAATATATCCAACAAGAAAAGAAGGTTCTTCGGCTCGAAACAACACGCCTACTACGTTAGCTGGTGTTTTATCACCGTAACTAAAATCAACAATAGCAAACCTCTGGTCTGGGTTAAGTCTAGCCATTTGCGCAATTGCATCTCCCATCTTAAACCCTATACCCCATATCAGATCATTCTTAGCATCAACTAGTGTTTGGAGATTAGGAATATAATCCGCATCTTGTGTGGATTCGACATACGAGACTGTAATACCAAGATCTCTTTTCGCACGTGTCAAACCTTCCCATGCAGACTGGTTAAAACTTTGATCATTTACACCTCCCACATCAGTTACTAAAGCTACTTTCAACTTCGATCCCTTTGACTCTCCCTGTCCCCCCGCAAATAAAACGACTGCACTTGACAACAGCATTATAACATAAACATATATATTAAACTTTCTCATAGTTCCTCCAAAAGATTATTTTATAATTAATTATATACTATATCATTTTATACGACAATCAATCAAAAAAAATATAAAATGAGCTTATCTCAAAAGAGATATTTATGTTATATTTAAGCTAAGATTCTCGTAGTTTGAGAAAAAGGGTTCTTACTAATGAGAAACCTAAAAACCTTAAATATGATATACCGATACATATAACATGGAAGAGAATAAGTTGTGAGCAAAGCAGAACAGGATATAATCAAAATAATGTTTGCCTATACACAACAGGAGCGTAATACTGTTATAACTTTTGGTAAACTTATCGGTCTTATTAAAGGGTACGCACAAAAATTTTACAAAGAAAAAAATTCACTTATATTTCTCCTCAATGATACTGAATCGGTACTTGCTAACGAATTGAAAGATTTAGAAGCAAATAATCATGTTGTGCTTCGAAAAAACTCGACTGGAGAAATTATTTCGGTAAATTATACTGGATTTTTCCGAACTTCTATACAATGGTGGTATCGAAAAATGAGTAGCGACATTGAAACACCCTTCCCTAGACATAAACATATAGAATTACCTATTCCCAGTAATCAGATAAAGAATATAAAAATAGATCAAGAGTTTCTTGAAAACTTTCATCAATATGAATCATATCAAGGCATCCTAGAAATCGAATTCGATCATTCTTTAAATGAGATATTGGTTACCACTGATATATTCTGTAAAAAGCTGGAGCTAATTAGCCTCCAAAAACTGGGAAATTATCTTGGGAAAAGAAAAAATTTGATCTATCTCTACCAAACACTGCAGTTATCAGAAGAAGAAACAATTAGAACAAAAAAAACAATAGAAACATTGGAATCCAATCCACGAGAAGAACTTCAACGAATCCAAAATCCTTCCAAAAAAACACTCATGTTGTGGACAGTGATTCACGGATCCATTATGAGTACTATTAAAGATGAAGATCTCAGTAATTCCAATATACAGAGTTATTTTCAATCAATAATATTGATCTATAATTTTGTTTTATATTATTACAACCAATCCCAAAAAGAACAAATTAGAACATATACACAATCATTCATTGTAAAAAGACTAGCATCTCCCCCATACATATATCAATACAAGAGTATTATTGCAGAACATCAAAATATTCCAGAAAACGAACATAAAATAACAATTAAGCAACTAGAGCTTGAACTGGAACACTTGCAAAACACAGAAAATCAAGAAAATACTCCCATATTAAGTCAATTTATAGGTATAGATGGAGAAAGATATCTAGCCCTGACAAAGCAAATACCAATAATCCTCTTTGAACAGATTGAAAAAACAACTACAAGTTTACAAATGGATTTCAGGAAAACAATGTTGGATTCTTTTTACGCCCAATCTAAGGGAAACCAAGATCAAAACAGTCAAATGGTTGAGCATATGGTGGAAGAGCAGTTAAGACAGAAAAATCCTCTTCTATATGGACTCCTAAACTACTCTACTGTACAAAAAGCAATGAAATATATATCGCAAGATACATCTTATCCACAAGATGAAAACAGCACTGGAACATCTGGTAACAGTAGATATGATTTTCTTGTATCATTACTTGAACAAGATAAAAATACATTAATACCGTACACTAAAATTTTCGCCATTGATATGGCTAAGATTAAAAAAGAAGCCTATTTTCTCCTTCCATTCTGGATGAAAATTCCTGGAGTTTTGTTTATTGCTTCACTCTTTCGTGGAATTACTTCAGTATTCAAAAGAAAATCATTTATTTCCCCCATCCAAAATAAAAAAACTCACCAAACAAATTCTGTAAAACAATCGGAAAGAAAGAAATATTCATCCTCAAAGCCAGTGAAATCTTCTATTCTTGGCTACGAGCAGAATACAAACACTCAAAAAGATACAATACCAGAAGATCAAGAGTACGATGCAATTCAACAAATACAAACTAACATTGGCGATAAAGACAGTGCACGCAACAGGTTGCACCAGCTTGTTAATGAATGGAACACATTGTTACCAGGGAAAGAAAGAGAAAATCTTATCAAAGATGTTAACTCATTATGCCAAGATACATTACGGAGCATATGGACCCGCAATATGTCTCAGATCCCCACTGTTGAACGTATACAAGAAATAACTTCAAGAATCTCAAACAACAGGGTCTTCCAGCATATAAAAAAAAAGAATGAGTTGAAAGAATATATGGAGATTTATGTTTCTCTTATTATTCTTCAAAAATTACATAAAGTATAAATCTAAAGACAGTCTCTTAAAGCTAACTCGCCAAAAAAGCTTAAATGATGCACAATATATAAAAACAGATCTTTACATGAATACGCATCCTCCAACGCATTGTGTTTTTTTCGATCAGGTAAATTAAAACTTGTTATCAGATTTCCCAAACGGTAAGATTTTTCTCGAGGAAAAGTCCTTTTAGCTAATGCCAATGTATCAATAATTTTATTATGCACCAGCAATGCCTGATTGGCACGACGAAGTTCCGCATGAAGAAACTCCAAATCAAAGTTTGCATTATGAGCTATCAGCACATGATCGCCAATATAATGAAAGAAATCCTGTACAGCACCATGTACAGAAGGTTTATTTTTCAAATCCTGATCGCTAATGTTATGTATCAGTTGTGCAGAGTGAGGAACTTTTATACCAGGGTTGGCATATGTATGAAATGTAGATACCACACCTCGCGTGGTAAACATAACTGCACCAAACTCAATAATGCGATCATTTGATGCATTTAATCCTGTTGTTTCAAAATCAAATGCAATAAAAGTTGTTTGAGTAACAAGTTCTTCCATGATCAATTACTTTCTATTGGTAATGACAACTTATCTTGAAGTTCTTCCTGCAAAGTAGATATAGCTGCAGAAACCTGATTCTTTACTGCGGAAATATTGGAATCTACTTGCGCATGAAAAGAAAAATATATTTTTAATTTCGGTTCCGTCCCCGACGGCCGGATAACTATCCAATTTTCGTTGGCAAAAATGAATTTAAGAACATTTGACTTAGGAAATCCAGTAAGTTGCGTAGTAGAATTGCCCATATAGGTACTTTGATCTAAGAAATCAAGTACTTTAAGCACTTCTTGATCTTGGAAAAATTCATGTTTCTTAGATCGCAAAAGATACATAATATCGTTCATTTTCTTAACTCCACGTTCTCCTTCAAAAACTTTTGAGATAGTGGATTCCTGATAATATCCATATGTATAGTACAAATATTCAAGCCTATCTATCAATGTCTGTCCTTGCGCATGATAATACGACATCATTTGTGTAATAAGTGCAGCTGCAGTAATCCCATCCTTATCACGTACATGTGTTCCTATTAATAATCCAAAACTTTCCTCAGTACCAAGCACAAAATCTGACAATCTATTAACTTGCTCAAGTTCTCGCATTGCTGCAGCAATATGTTTAAACCCCGTCAACGTGGATATAACCTGTCCCTCGCAGGCTTCAATTATTTTCTTTTGTAAATCAGTAGTAACAACAGTGTTAATTAAAACAGGATGAGCAAGCAATGTTTTGTTTTGTCGATACCTCATCAAAAGATAATCTAATACCAAGGCTCCTAGCTGATTTCCAGATAGTAATACCATATCATTATCATGTCGTACACCTACTCCAATACGATCAGCATCTGGATCATTTGCCAATAATAAATCAGCCTTCTTTTGTCTCGCAAGAGTAAGAGCTAATACCAATGAACGAGGATCCTCAGGATTAGGAAACCTTACTGTAGGAAAATCTCCATCAGGTAAGCGTTGTTCTGGCACTGTATAATATTCTACTCCTAGTTTATCAAAAATCGCTTCCATTACTTGCGCTCCTGTTCCATGTAATGGTGTATAGATCACTTTCCCTCGCGCAGAAACCAGTGGATTACATACTGTGAGTACAGATTTTTGAAATGAGATATCCATTTCTTTTCCCAAATCAATGAGCAATCCTCTTCCACGTGCATCTCTTTCATCACGTGAAGGAATAACTCCTTGTATGTT
>Ga0256913_10000393_pt1 | contig 22591 bp, 16 predicted proteins | sample Axial_MatmetaG_FD_185970 | JGI IMG/M metagenome (GOLD analysis project Ga0256913, IMG submission 185970) | Deep-sea worm associated microbial mat communities from Axial Seamount, Juan de Fuca Ridge, Pacific Ocean - Axial_Mat | ecosystem: Environmental > Aquatic > Marine > Oceanic > Microbial... | reverse complement strand
TGATGGGAGATTGATGAGAGATTGGTGGGGTTGAAAATTGGCAATTAAAATAAAAAACATATTAAAATATTTTTTATATAAATATTTCTATCTTAAATTTGCTTAATATTTCATATGAAAAGAGCTAAGACCATATTGAAAGATGATAAATTTCGCTTTGTTCTCGAAAGGATAAGCAGGCAGCTTATAGAGAATCATGGTGATTTTTCCGGTACTTGCATGATAGGGATTCAGGATAGGGGAGGATTATTTGCTGATAGGCTTTACGATATTTTAAAAAGGGAAATTTCTGGATTGAAACTTGAATTTGGTAAATTGGATATTACTTTTTACCGGGATGATTTCCGTACCAGGAAAGCGCCGTTATCAGCAAGTAAGACTGAAATGGATTTTTTGATTGAAAATAAAAAAGTAATAATCGTAGATGATGTTTTATATACAGGAAGAACAATCCAGGCAGCATTGTCGGCGATGCAGCATTATGGAAGACCGGAAAAAGTTGAACTGGCGGTTATGGTAGACAGGCGGTTCAACAGAGAATTGCCTATTCAGGCGGATTATAGCGGTAGTTCAGTAGATGCTGTTGATAAAGCATATGTTGATGTTATGTGGGAACAGAAAGATGGTGAGGACAAAGTTGTACTATATCCTTTTAAACAATAACAATATTAAATATTCTTGAAAAGATCAGAATCAATGAGTAAATCGCAATTGTCAGTAAAACATCTAATAGGAATAAAGGATCTTACTGAAAAAGATATATATCTTATTTTTAATACTGCAAAGGAGTTTAAACAAGTAATTAATCGTCCGATTAAAAAGGTTCCCACATTAAGGGATATTACGATCGCCAATCTTTTTTTTGAAAATTCTACCAGAACAAAATTATCATTTGAACTTGCAGAAAAAAGACTTTCTGCTGATGTTATAAATTTTTCTGCTGCTTCATCTTCTGTAAAAAAAGGAGAAACATTACTGGATACGGTCAATAATATCCTTGCTATGAAAGTCGATATGGTGGTAATGCGTCATCCTTCACCCGGAGCGCCAAAATTTTTATCTGAAAATATTGATGCCACTATTGTCAATGCCGGTGATGGAACTCATGAGCATCCCACACAGGCTTTACTGGATAATTTTTCCATTTGGGAACATTTTGGAGAGATCAAAGGAAAGAAAATTGTTATTATGGGTGATATAATGCATTCTAGAGTTGCGATGAGCAATTTTTTTGCATTAAAAAGACTTGGAGCTGAAGTTAAGGTAAGCGGACCTATTACTTTGATACCCCGTTATATTAAAGAACTTGGAGTTGAAGTTGAATTGGATGTAAAAAAAGCTTTAGAATGGTGTGATGTCGCAAATATTTTAAGAATACAACTGGAAAGGCAGGATATTAAGTATTTTCCTTCTTTAAGAGAATATTCACAATATTTTGGAGTTACAAGAGAGATACTGGATTCATTAAAAGATAAAAAAGTAATAATGCATCCCGGTCCAATCAACAGGGGGGTCGAAATCGAAAGTCAGGTTGCAGATTCAAAGAATTCAATAATACTGGAGCAGGTACAAAATGGTGTTGCAGTTAGAATGGCTGTATTGTTTCTTTTAGCCAACAGGCGAAAGTAAGAGTTTATGTGAATATATTGCACTTATGCAATTTAGAAGTTTATCTTATTAATATCCGAATTTCTTAAGAGAATTTTCATCATTTCTCCAATTTTCCAATGTTTTCACATAAAGATCAAGATGTACTCTTTTGCCAAGAAATTCTTCAATATCTTTACGTGCTTCTATACCCAGTTTTTTAATTTTCTCACCACCTTTACCGATGATGATTTGTTTTTGTGTCTTTCTTGCTACATAGATATTTGCTCTTATAAAAATAAAAGGAGCACCTCTTTTTTCAGTTTCTTTCCATTCTTCGACAGCAACTTCTACTGAGTAGGGAATTTCCTGTCTAAACAGTAATAATATCTTTTCCCTGATAATTTCTTCAATAAAAAATCTTTCAGTTTTATCTGTAAATTGGTCTTTGGGGTAATATGCAGGGCCTTCGGGAAGTATGGATTTTATTTTTTCTATTATGGACTCGGTATTGAAACCCAATTTTGCTGAGATTACAAAAACATCATCAAATTTTATGATTTCTTTCCATTTGGAAATTAACTCTGATATTTTTTCCTGGTCACCAAGATCCATTTTGTTAATAATAAGGAATTTTGGTGCTTTAGATCGTTTGAGTTTGTTCAAAAAGCTTTCATTGTATATAAAATCATCAAAAACATCTACGATAAACAAAATAACATCAGCATCTTCAAAGGAAGTATATACAAAATTGTTCATTGATTTTTGCAATTGATAATGCGGCTGCTCAATAATACCAGGTGTATCTGAAAAAACTATTTGGTATTCATCGTCATTATAAATTCCAAGTATCCTGTGTCTTGTAGTTTGCGGTTTACTTGTGATTATAGACATTTTTTCCCCGATCAAATTGTTCAAAAGGGTTGATTTACCTACATTAGGTTTACCCATTATATTAACGAATCCTGATTTATGCATATTATTCTAATCTTTTTAATCTATCATTTAAAAATTTATTAATTGCCTCAAAAAAGATATCTGGTTTCATCAATCTCCATTCCATATCATTGATCTCCTCTGGCATATTGATATAATATTCAAGATTGTAATCTAGCATTTCTTCTCTTACATGTTCTAATAGATTGATGTTAATGATCCAACCTTCATCATCTTTGATGTCATCATACCATTCTTCATAATAACTGTCATCACCCCCATGAAAGTTCAATACATTGTCACTAATCAAAATAAATTTGTTAATACCTTCTTTTATCAGATGATCGCAAATATTTCTTTTAAGGAACATTATATCATTGTATAGTATATCATTCCATTCACCCATCAACTCTATTATTACGTATCTTTTATGGTAATTGGCATATAATATCTTAATATAAAGCGTTGCAGAGCCAAAATCATCCCATTGAGGATGTATATAATAGTTGTAGATGGAATTGGAAAATCCGAATTCGTCATAAGTTCTGCCATAGAACGGTGATCTTTCATCATTTTCCGCTGAATATTCATCCCGCCATCTAAAAAAAGGTTCTATATCATGCATATGGGATAGCTGATTTATTCATCAAATTTCAATACTTCTATAAAAGCTTTTTGAGGTACCTGAACGGAACCGAATTGTCTCATACGTTTTTTACCTTTTTTCTGTTTTTCCAAAAGTTTCCTTTTACGTGTAATATCCCCTCCATAACATTTTGCCGTAACATCTTTTCTAAGAGCGGAAAGAGTTTCCCGTGCTATAACAGTTTGCCCGATAGCAGCCTGTATGGCGATTTTAAATTGTTGTTTTGGTAATAATTCCCGCAATTTTTTTACCATTTTACGTCCCATACTTTGGGATTTGCTGCGATGTATCAATGTGGAAAATGCATCCACTTTTTCACCGTTTAATAAAATATCCATTTTCACCAGATCTGATCTTCTGAAATCTTTTGTAGTGTAATCAAATGATGCATAACCTCTGGAAATGGATTTCAATTTGTCATAAAAATCCAGAACTATTTCTGCCAAAGGCATATCAAATATCATCTCAACTCTATCCTGAGTCAGATAATGCTGATTGTTCAAAACTCCCCGTTTATCTAGACAAAGATTCATAATAGGTCCTATGTATTCAGGTTTTGTTATTATTTGAGCTTCGATATACGGTTCTTCGACATAATTCAGATTAGTAGGATCCGGTAGATCGTTGGGAGTATGAATAATCAATTTTTCATTTCTTGTGGTATATGCATAATAAGTAACGTTTGGTACAGTTGTTAGAACTTCCTGGTCATATTCCCTTGACAATCTTTCCTGAACTATTTCAAGATGCAATAAGCCCAAAAAACCACATCTGAAACCAAAACCTAGAGCATTGGATGTTTCCGGTTCCCATACCAAAGCGGCATCATTCAGCTGAAGTTTTTCCATGCTGTCTCTAAGGTCTTCATAATCATCGTTGTCCATCGGATAAATACCGGCGAAAACCATTGGTTTCACGTCTTCAAACCCTTGAATTGGCTCTTTGGCAGGATTGGAAATCTGGATAAGTGTATCCCCAACTTTTATTTCTCTGGATTCTTTTATTCCCGTGATAATATATCCGACATTACCGGCACTTAATTCCTTTTTGGGCACTTGTTCCATTTGGAGAATACCTATTTCATCAGCATTATATTCTTTTCCAGTATGATAAAACCTTACTTTTTCACCTTTCTTAATTGTACCGTTAAAAATTCTAAAATACGCTATTACACCCCTAAATGAATTATAAACGGAATCGAAAATAAGAGCTTGCAAAGGAGCTTCAGGGTCACCTGAAGGAGCAGGTATTTTGGTTACTATTGCTTCAAGAATATCTTCAATTCCTTCTCCGGTTTTTCCACTTGCCAGCAATATGTCTTCAAGTTCACAACCGATCAGATCCAATATCTGTTCCTGTACATCATCGATCATGGCGTTGGGCATATCTATTTTATTGATAACCGGTATTATTTCAAGGTCATTCTCTATCGCCAGGTACAGATTGGATATAGTCTGTGCCTGTATTCCCTGTGTCGCATCCACTATCAACAATGCTCCTTCGCAGGCGGCGATAGATCTGGATACTTCATAGGAAAAATCCACATGTCCCGGTGTATCTATCAAATTAAGTGTGTATTTATCATCATCTTTACGATCATAGTACATTTGAATAGCATGACTTTTGATAGTAATTCCTCTTTCACGCTCAATATCCATATCGTCTAATGCCTGGTTTTGCATGTCTCTTTCAGCAATGGTATGCGTATATTCCAGCAATCTGTCTGACAAAGTGCTTTTACCATGATCTATATGTGCTATCACACAAAAATTTCTTATATTTTTCATTTTATCCTCCATAGAACTGCAAAGATACTCAATGAATTTAATTATTCAATAATTTTGTCCCGCATTATTAATGTGATTTTCGTTATAGAAAACTTAATTGCAATAAAATCAGGAACTAAATCTTTATTTGAATTATTAATTGCAATGAAATAATTCTACCAAATATTATTTAAGAATGAAAGCAATTTTATTATTGATCTGAATATTTGCTTTTTATATTTCATTTTCAAAAATACCTGTCAATCTCTTTGTAGTAAAGTTCTTTTATTTCAGACAAAAGTTCTTGTGATATGCCCGGCTTAAAAACACGAATCATATCTTTAACTGTATAGTTTTTGAAAAATACTCCGAGTACAACATCAAAATTTCGGTTGCTGATGTTGTTTTTTATTTTCATTGTTATCTTCCGGAATAATTCCCAGTTCAAATGATGCGGAATGACAATATAATACATATGTTCCGTTAGTACATCTTTATAAATATTGTCATCTGTTTTTTGAATATCGTAAAACTTACTTACTTTGATCGTAACTGTCAGATTATCTTTAAATGATCTTTTCTTCATAAACTCAAACCCTTCTTCAGCATAAGCATGTTGAATAACCGGTACTTCGCTGTAAGAAGGCAATCCCTTTATTCTGATCGCATCAAATGAATTGTTTCCTATCCATATCACAGCAGAAGAGCCGATAAGATCATAATCTGTGAATTTATTGATGTTATCAGATGCTCTTAATATTTTTTCCCAGGAATATTTCTTTTTAGTAATAAGAAGGATGGATCTGGGTTTTGAATTTTCAATCATAGGCATCCCATGATAACCAGGAAAAGGATGATTTACATTTACCACAATCGTATTTGGCATAAGATTGTGCTTTAAAAATCCAACTTGCTCTTCTTTAATAGTATATCCTGTTATTTCAAATATTTGTTCCATACTTATAATTTTTATATTTACCTGAATAGATCCTTATTTTTTATAATAATCTCTGATTCGTAAATATATGAAAATTTTATTAAACCGCAAAAAATGGTTTTCCCTTTTTTAATTTTTTTTAATGAATTGTCATAAGATATCAAAGACAGAAAGTTTATCTATTTTTTTTTAAACTTAAGGTTTAAATAAATTGTTGTTATGTTGATTAAAAAAGTAAAAAATGGCGGAAGAACAAAATAAAACAATAAAAGAATTTGCAGAGAAAGAATATGAATACGGTTTTGCTACAGACATAGAAATGGAACTTGCGCCTAAAGGTCTCGATGAAAGTACTATAAAATATATTTCGGATAAAAAAGAAGAACCTGAGTGGATGTTTGAGTATCGCCTAAAGGCTTTTAGACATTGGGAAACGCTGAAAATGCCTACTTGGGCTCATCTTAATATTCCTGAAATCGATTATCAAGATCTGCATTATTTTGCAGCGCCTAAGAATATGCCAAAGTACAACAGTTTGGACGAAGTGGATCCTGAACTGTTGGAGACTTTTAATAAATTGGGAATTCCATTGGAAGAGCAAAAGCGTCTTACAGGTGTGGCAGTAGATGCTGTTTTTGACAGTGTATCTGTAAAGACTACTTTTCAGGAAACACTAAAAGAATTGGGAATTATCTTTTGTTCGATGAGCGATGCGATAAAAAATCATCCTCATCTGGTAAGAAAGTATCTTGGCTCGGTAGTTCCATATACTGATAATTATTTTGCAGCGCTAAATGCTGCGGTTTTTAGCGACGGATCTTTCTGTTATATTCCGAAAGGTGTCAGATCACCTGTTGAATTATCTACATATTTCCGTATCAATACAGCAGGAACAGGACAGTTTGAACGTACATTAATAATAGGAGATGAAGGTTCGTATGTTAGTTATCTCGAAGGATGTACTGCACCAATGAGAGATGAAAATCAACTACATGCTGCAGTAGTAGAGATAATAGCTCATAAAGATGCTGAAGTAAAATACAGCACTGTGCAAAATTGGTATCCCGGTGATAAAGACGGAAAAGGAGGAATTTATAATTTTGTTACCAAAAGAGCTATTTGTAAAGGAGATAATTCCAAAGTGTCATGGACGCAGATGGAAACAGGTTCGGCTATCACTTGGAAATATCCAAGTACTATACTGAAAGGTGATAATTCCATAGCTGAATTTTATTCGGTTGCTGTAACAAATAATCACCAACAAGCCGATACAGGAACAAAGATGATACATTTGGGTAAAAATACAAAAAGTACAGTCGTGTCCAAAGGGATATCGATAGGGCAAAGTGAAAATATATACAGGGGATTGGTGAAATTCGGTAAAAATGCTCATAATGCCAGAAATCATAGCCAGTGCGATTCATTATTGCTTGGAGATAGATGTGGTGCTCATACTTTTCCTTATATAGATGTTGAGAACAATACGGGAATTGTCGAGCATGAAGCTACGACTTCAAAAATAGCAGATGAACAATTGTTTTATTTGAAACAGCGCGGACTTGACGAAGAAGAAGCTGTAAGTCTTATTGTAAATGGGTATGCTAAAGATGTATTAAAACAATTACCGTTGGAATTTGCAGCTGAAGCGATAAATCTGTTGTCAATTACTTTGGAAGGAAGTGTGGGATAAAGTGATGCACTGAGTGATGTCCCGAGTAGATAAAGCGTATCGAGGGGTAACGGAGCGTATTGAGGAGTATAAAATTCCTTCTACGCTAAAGCTTCGGCGGACAAGCAGGCAAAAGTGATAGCCGGGTAGATAGTAGGAGAACTGCTTAATTTACTACTTGGATTTCGTAAATCGGGAGATGCGATAGGGATAGTAGTGGAGGCGAACGTTAGTGAAGCCTGTCCATGCTGTAAAGCTGGACGAAACCCACGAATAGCCCGGTGACGACAGCGATGGCTGGAGTGTATAGCTCGGCGATCGCCCTAAAAATAAAAAAGTGTGTATAAAAATGTAATTAAATTAAATAAATATGAGATTATTGGAAATAAAAGATCTGCATGTTAATATAGGTGATAAAGAGATTATCAAAGGACTGAATCTTGAAATAAATTATGGTGAAGTGCATGCTATTATGGGACCTAATGGTACTGGAAAAAGCACTTTGGCTGCTGCTTTGGTCGGGAAACCGGGTTATGAGATAACAAAAGGTTCTGTTATTTTCAAAGGGAAGGACTTAACTGAAATGGAACCTGAACAAAGGGCTTTGGAAGGTGTATTTCTTGCATTTCAATATCCGGTGGAAATACCCGGAGTGAGTATGATAAATTTTATGAAAACCATAATAGATGCAAGAAGAAAACATTTGGGACAGGAACCGATGTCTCCGGCTGATTTTCTGAAATTGGTGAAGGAAAGCGGCAAATTGGTTGCCATAAGTGATAAGATGAAGGGTAGGGCTGTTAATGAAGGATTTTCAGGAGGAGAAAAGAAAAAAAATGAGATATTCCAAATGGCAATGTTGCAACCGGAACTGGCTATTTTGGATGAATTGGATTCAGGGCTTGATATCGATTCATTAAAAATAGTTGCAGAAGCTATAAATAAATTGAGAAGTAAAAAAAATGCCTTTATGGTTATTACTCATTATCAAAGACTGCTAGATTATATTATACCGGATTATGTTCATATTATGAATGATGGAAGAATTGTGAAATCAGGTGATAAAAACCTGGCTAAAGTATTGGAAGAACAAGGATATGATGGTGTAATGGGCTTAAATTAATAGAAAATGACAAATAAGTATATTGAATTGTTCGAATCTTTGGAGGAAACTTTGGAGTCTCTGCTCCCCATAGGTAAGTTGAGAAAAAAAGCTATAAAGGATTTCAAATCACTTGGATTTCCCAATTCCAAAATGGAAAATTGGCGTAATTTCAATTTAAAGGATTTTAGCGATAAAGAGTATCAGATGGATATTGAACAAAAGGAGCTGGATCTTGGGTTTTTTGAATTTATACCTGAAATCGAAAATGAAGGATTGTTCATTATGTATAATGGGTTTAGCTCATTTGACATGCAGATTGAAAAATATAAAAACGGAGTGATATTCGGTTCGTTGAGAGCTGCTATTAATAAATATCCTGAATTGGTGAAAAAGTATTTAAATAAAGCAAACAAACAAACTTTGAACGGCTTCAATGCTTTGAATACGGCTTTTTGTGCTGATGGGTTTTTTCTTTTTGTTCCCGAAGGTATTGAAGTGAAGATGCCTTATACAGTTGTAAATTATTTTCAAAACAATAAATACGATATGGTCTCAATAAGGAATATTGTTGCTGTCGAAGATAATTCCTCAATAAACCTTGTCAATATCGAAGCATCGGGAAAGAAAGATATGCAATTTGTTAATAATATTACTGAAGTATTTCTTGGTAAAAACAGTAAGTTTGAATGGGATAGATTGCAAAAATATAATGGGAAAACCATTGCTATCAATCCGGTTTTTATTGATCAACAGGAAACTTCCCGTCTCAATAAAACTATAAGTACCTTAAGGGGATTTAAATTGAGAAATGACATACATAATAAAATGTCCGGTGAACACAGTAATTCTGAAATCTGCGGTATATATATTTTGGACGATGGTGATCAGGTAGAAAACAGGGTATATCTGGATCATGCCGTGCCAAATTGCGACTCCAATCAATTGTTCAAAGGAGTTTTGGATGGAAAATCCAAAGGAGCATTTACGGGTTATGTTTTGGTAAGGCAGGATTCTCAAAAAACAAATGCATTCCAGTCCAATAAAAATATCGTTATTTCTGAAGATGCCAGGATAAAGACTAATCCTTTTCTTGAAATATATGCCGATGATGTCAAATGCAGTCACGGTGCATCCGTTGGTAGTCTGGATGAAAATGCTTTGTTTTATCTAAGATCAAGAGGTATCGATATGAAAAAAGCAAGGAATATATTATTGAGTGCGTTTGCTCTGGATGCATTGGGAAATATGGAAAATAAAGGTTTTAAGGAATTAGTGAGTTCTGAAATAGAAAGCTCATTGGTAAAAGATTGATTATGGATATTAATAAAATAAGAAGTGATTTTCCGGAACTTGAGAAAAAAGTAAACGGTAATCCTTTGGTTTATTTTGATAATGCCGCTACGTCACTCAAACCACTGCAGGTTATAGAATCGATTTCCGGATATTATTCGGGATACAATAGCAATGTTCACAGGGCAGGACACAGAATGAGTGCTCTTGCTACACAGGCTTATGAAAATGCAAGATCTAAAATTGCGAAATTCATAAACGCTAAACATTCAAATGAAATAATTTTCACTTCAGGCACTACAGAATCAATAAATTTATTGGCTTCAATTTTTGAAAACAGCATACTTACAGATGGAGATGAAATCATATTGACACAAATGGAGCATCACTCCAATATTGTTCCTTGGGTAGCGCTTAAAGAAAAACTTAAACTCAATATAAAGATTATTGATATTGATGAAAATGGCAATTTGCTGATCGATAACCCTGATGAGATATGGAGTGTTAAAACAAGAGTATTGTCAATTGTACATTCATCAAATGTATTGGGAATAATAAACCCTGTGCGCAAATTAATCCATAGTGCCAAAAAAAGAGGAATCATCACTGTTGTTGACGGTGCGCAAGCTATAGTGCATACTGGAGTTGATGTTCAGGAATTGGATTGTGATTTTTATTGTTTTTCCGGACATAAACTCTATGCTCCAATGGGAATTGGTGTTTTGTACGGTAAAAAATCATTACTTGACAAAATGCCTGTTTATCAAAAAGGGGGCGGAATGATAGATAAAGTTTCTTTTGAAAATATTTCTTACAATGTATTGCCGTATAAATATGAAGCAGGCACTCCAAATGTTGGCGGAGCCATTGGTCTTGCCAGTGCTATTGACTATATTTCAGAAATTGGATTTGAGGATATTTTCAAATATGAAAGCGAACTACTTGCTTATGCAACAGACAGCCTAAATGACATAGACGGAATAAATATTTTCGGGAAAACAAAAGATAAAGATCCGATATTATCCTTTGAGGTTGAGGGAATACACAATTATGATCTGGGAGCAATTTTGGATCAGTTCGGTATAGCTTTAAGGACCGGGCATCATTGTGCTCAGCCTTTGATGAAAAAACTTGGTATAAAAGGAACTACAAGGATATCATTTTCATTTTATAATATAAAAAAGGAAATTGATTATTTTGTAGATAAAATAAAAATTGCGATAAATATGTTAAGGTAAATACGGAGAAATAAGCTGGCGAGTTAACATTTGTTAAGATAGAATAGTTCGCTGCAATATTGATATCATAGATATAAAAAACAGAAGTGTTATTGATTAATTATATGGATTAAACTGATAAATCTAATTATGACAATAAAAGAAAAAGAAAAAGACCTGATAGAGGAGTTTGAACTTTTTGATGACTGGATGGATAAATACAATTACATTATAGATATCGGCAAGGAGATGACTGGTTTTTCCGGTGAGGAAAAGAATGATAACAATCTGGTTAGTGGTTGCACGTCCCGGGTTTGGTTATTGGCTGATTTTATTGATGGTAAATTGTATTACAGGGCGGATAGTGATGCATTGATACCAAAAGGTATAGCAGCATTATTGATAAAATTGTATTCAGGAAACAGTCCTGAAGAAATAATGGTACATGATCCTGTGTTTATCAAAAAAATAGGTTTGGAACAGCATTTGTCACCAAACAGGGCAAATGGTTTGGCTTCGATGATAAACAAGATGAAAGACTATGCAAAATATTATTCAAAATCAAATCATTGATCATGGATAAGGAAGTATTGAAGGGAAAAGTTATAAGTACCTTGAAACTGGTTTATGATCCGGAGATTCCGGTGGATGTATATAATTTGGGATTGATATATAAAATAATTCCCGACGAAGAAGGAAATATCGATTTGACAATGACGCTAACCGCTCCAAATTGTCCCGTTGCTGATAATATTGTGCAAGAGATATATGAAAAGATTAAGCAGATCGAAGAAGTAAATAGTGTGAATATCAATTTGGTTTTCGATCCGCCTTGGAATCCTTCGATGGCATCAGAAATAGCTCAATTGCAACTGGGTATGTTGTAAAAGATTAAAATATAGAAGCATAGAGTAAATTACATTGAAATGAAATACAGTGAAATAATAAGAGGTATTTAATGTTTCATGTTTTATTTTAATAAAAAAAATGGATTTTCACACTAGCTATTGCTTGGTATTCCAAATAAATATATAATTGCAATGCTTCACAAAAGCACTGAAGGGATTTTAATATAATAAAATGTATATCGATATAATAATTAGATGAATTTATTATTATATTTTGGGAGTTATAAAAAAAGTAATACCTTTGTAAATCATTATAAATCAATAATAGTGGCATCGAAAAAAAATAAAGCGATATATTCTGAAATTTTATTAGGAATATTAATTGGTATCGGATTGATAACTGTCTTATCTTTCAGTGATACCATATCTGATATGTTTAATTTCTTTTCCCATAAAGATAAAAACATAACGGTAATAATTTCAAAGGGAAAAGAACCTACCAAGCTATTTGGCTATGATATGGATAAATATTTTTTTGAAACAGATAAAGTAAAACCGAATCAAATTTTGGGTTCGATTCTTTATTGGGAAGGCGTACCGTATTATAAAATTGATGAACTCGCAAAAAAATCAGTTGATATTTTTGATGTAAGAATGATCAGAGTCAATAAGAATTTTACTATCGTAAAAAATGACAGTTGCGGACAAGTAATCAGCTTGGTTTACGAACCTGATCAGATGTCTTATGTTGTTTTTAATATTGCTGATTCCGTATATGTAAAAAAATATATCAGACCGGTAGAAACGAGATTGGAATTTGCCGAGGGGGAAGTAGTAACTTCATTGTGGAATTCAATGAGAGAGAATAAACTTAGTATTTCGCTTATAGATAAAATGGAAGACGCACTTGCTTCCGAAGTTGATTTTTATCATGCTCAAAAAGGTGATAGATACAAATTGCTATTTGAAAGAAAATATATCAATAACAAGCCTGTTTCCATAGGTAAGTTATTGGGTGCATATTATAAAAATGATAAAGAACATTACGGATTGTATTTTGAGTCTGATAAGTATAAAGGATATTATAATCTGGACGGACATCCGTCAAAAAAAGCATTTTTGAGAGCTCCTGTCAGATTTTCGAGAATATCTTCCAGGTTTAGCTATCATAGATTTCATCCTATTTTACATAAAACTAAAGCTCATTTCGGAACTGATTATGCAGCTGCATATGGTACCCCTATTATGGCAGTTGCTGCAGGAACTATTGTGAGAAAGGGATATGGTAGAGGAAACGGTAATTTCATTACTATCAGACATGATAAAACATATACCACTACATATCTTCATATGCAAAGATTTGCCAAAGGCATTAAAAAAGGTGTTCATGTAGCACAGGGGCAGATTATCGGTTATGTCGGTTCTACAGGTCTTGCTACAGGTCCACATGTATGTTTCAGAATGAAGAAACACGGAAAACCTATCGATCACCTTAGGGAAAATTTTCCTTCACCAGAACCATTGCCGGATTCTGTTATAAACAAATATTTTGTACAGCGAGATAGTATATTGCGAGTTTTTAATAATATGGAGAAGAAGTTTATTAAGCAAAATGAATTGGCAAATTATGGCTCCACAGCCAAATATGCAACCGATGATTTGTAGAAATCCAATTGTACCAGATAAAAATAAATGACACCTGAAAATATTTGGGGATATGAAATTTCAGATATTTAAGCGCAATACCAGCATTAATAATAAACCTTATTTGGTATAAAAACTTAAGTGTTGAACTATGCGTGTAATATCAATTTTGCTATATCAGATATTCCTAATTTTTACTAAAATCATTATTTTGTAAGGAGAAATAACTATTAATAATTTTGTATTAAACTTGAATAAGATTTTCATTTTGTCTATTTTCGCATTTTATTTTGAGAAACCTTATAAAATAACCGGATTATGAGCTTGAATTTTTCTGAAATTGAAAGTAGATGGAAAAAATATTGGAAAGAGAATAAAATCTATAAAGTAGAAATAGATAATGATAAACCCAAATATTATGTTCTTGATATGTTTCCTTATCCTTCCGGAGCAGGACTTCATGTAGGACACCCTCTTGGTTATATAGCTTCGGATATATATAGTAGATACAAAAAGATGAATGGATTTAATGTTTTGCATCCAATGGGATTTGATTCCTTTGGCTTACCAGCAGAACAATATGCCATTCAAACAGGTATTCATCCTGCAGATTCTACAAGAGAAAATATTAGCAGGTACAAAGGTCAATTATCTAATTTGGGATTGAATTATGACTGGTCAAGGGAAGTTCAAACCTCAGATCCTGATTATTATAAATGGACACAATGGATTTTTGCCCGAATGTTTGAGCATTATTATAATACTGAATTGCAAAAAGCGGTGAGTATTGACAAATTAATTGAAGAGTTTGAAAAAAACGGTAATATTGATGTTAAAGCCGCTACTGGAGAAAATAGGATTTTTACTGCTGACGAATGGAAAGATATGTCAGATAATGAAAAGGATAGCGTTTTGATGAATTATCGTATAGCATACAGGAAAGTAGGTTATGTCAATTGGTGTGAAGCATTAGGTACGGTACTTGCCAATGATGAAGTCAAAGACGGTGTAAGCGAGAGAGGTGGACATCCGGTTGTGAAAAAACCGATGAATCAATGGTCGCTTCGTATTACAGCTTATGCTGAAAGATTGCTTAATGATATGGAGAAGATAGATTGGTCTGACAGTTTGAAGACGATGCAACGCAATTGGATAGGAAGATCAGAAGGCTTGCAGATGTTTTTTGATCTTGAAGATCTGGATGAGAAACTGGAAATATACACTACCAGACCTGATACGATATTTGGAGTAACCTTTATGGTTTTGTCGCCGGAACATCCTTATGTCGACAAATTGACAATACCGGAATACGAAAAAGAAATAGCTGAATATAAAAAATATGCAGTTAACAGATCCGAAATAGAGAGAACCAGCGAAAAGAAAGTTTCAGGAGTATTCACAGGATCTTATGCGATTAATCCTTTGAATGGGAAAAAGATACCTGTTTGGATAAGTGAATATGTATTGATGGATTATGGTACAGGCGCTATTATGGCTGTTCCGAGTGATGATGACAGAGACAGGGCTTTTGCTGAAAAGTTTAATCTTCCGATAATCCCCGTTATTGATAAAAGTAAATATCCCGGTTCAACCTCAAAAGATAAAGAAGGAATTATGATCAATTCCGATTTTATTACCGGAATGGAAGTACCGGATGCTATTGAGGCTGTAATCGAAAAAGTTGAAAAATCGGGAATAGGAAAAAAGCAAATCAATTATAAACTCCGTGATGCCAATTTTTCAAGACAAAGATACTGGGGAGAACCATTTCCTATTATTTATAATAAAAACGGAGTTGCATTCTTACTTCCCGATGATGAATTGCCTGTTGAGTTACCTTCTTTAAGTGAATTTAAACCTTCTACAGACGGTAAATCACCTTTGGCGAGAAATAAACAATGGGTCAATGAGTATGAAGGATATGAAAGGGAAACAGATACAATGCCCGGTTTTGCCGGATCAAGCTGGTATTTTTTGAGATATATGGATCCCGGAAATGATGAAAGATTCGCTTCTTCGAAAGCTCTTGATTACTGGCAGGATGTAGATTTTTATATCGGTGGTACGGAACATGCCGTAGGACATTTGATGTATTCAAGATTTTATCATAAATTTCTCTATGATCTGGGTTTGGTTCCTTCTTTTGAACCTTTCAAAAGATTGGTTAATCAGGGAATGATACAAGGAGTGATTGAATTTCTTTTTTTGAAAAAAGAAAAGACCGATGGTAAAAGCATTTTTTTTAGTGCGGATTTGGTGTCAAAAGAAATGGAAGAAGAATATGCTAAAATTCCGGTTTATATAGGTTTTGTTAAAGATTACGGTTCACCTAAATCTTATCTTGATAAAGAAGGTCTGGATAAATTTAGAGAATGGAGGAAAGAATATCAAGATGCTGAGTTTATCACTTATGATGGAACTTATTCCGGAGGTGAAATAAAAGGAGACACAGACCAAATAAAATTTTATACATTGTCGGAAATAGGTAAAATGTCAAAAAGATATCACAATGTTGTCAATCCTGATGATGTTATTGCCGAACATGGAGCAGATACTTTTAGAATGTATGAAATGTTTCTTGGTCCCATTGAACAATCAAAACCCTGGGATACAAAAGGAATTGACGGAATCAATAAGTTTATCAAGAGGTTTTGGAGCTTATATATTGATAGGGATGACAATTGGCTTCTTACTGATGACAAAGCATCTGCCGAAGAATTGAAACTATTGCATAAGACAATAAAAAAAGTTACTGAAGACATAAAGAATCTGTCATTTAATACTGCTATAAGCGCAATGATGGTATTTGTTAACGATGCTAAAAAGATGAATGTTCATAAATCGGAAGTATTGCTTCCAATGATAAAAGTGATAGCACCGTTTGCTCCGTTTATTTCCGAAGAATTGTGGCATAGATCAGGAAATGCAGGGAGTGTTCATCACCAGCAGTTTCCTGAATATGATGAAAAATATTTAAAAGAATCAACAGTGTCATATCCTATTAGTATCAACGGAAAGAAACGCGGAGTTGAGGAGTTTTCAAAGGATATGTCAAAAGACGAACTAGAGAAAAAAGCATTGGAATTGGATTATGTTCAAAAATGGATTGAAGGAAAAAATGTGATGAAAGTAATAGTAGTGCCGGGAAGAATGATCAATATCGTAGTAAAATAATAAAGGACGGTTTGTAAATAATCCGGAATTATAAAAAGTTAAAAAAAAGAGGCTATCCGTGAAGATAACCTCTTTTTTTATAAATATTATTTCTTGTTATTTTTTCAGATATTTTTCATCTGTCAATGTCTTAAGAAATGCTATCAACGCTATTTTTTCATCTTCTTCAAGATAAATACCACCTTCATGATTCATATTCGGATCCAATGTTGAAGAATAATTAACATGATCGCTATAAAAGTCAAGAACTTCTTTTAATGTATTGAATCTTCCATCATGCATATATGGAGCAGTAATTGCTATATTTCTTAATGAACCTGTTTTGAATTTTCCTACATCAGTAGCTTCTTCGGTAACTTCAGCTAATCCCATTTCAGGTCTGGAATCCAAACCGTTATTATGAAATCTATTATCGAAAAACGGTCCTACACGGTGACAATGGAAACAGTCTCCTTTTTCACTTAAAAACAATTCATATCCCTTTGTTTCCAATGGTGTAAATCTTGCAGTTGGGTCATTGAAATAATATGCACGGTCAAATTTCGAATTAACCGAAACATTGCTTCTTATATATTGAGCCAATGATTTTGCTACAAGTTCAGGAGTGATATCATCAGTACCAAATGCTTTATAGAACTTTTCAGCATATCCTGCATCCAATAACTTTACTATTACATTATCCCAGTTCTCATGAAATTCATCTTTGTTTTCAATAGTTGCCAAAATGGCTTCTTCGAGAGAGGAATGACCACCTTCCCATCCAAAATATTTATTGAAAACAAGATTTGTTAATGACATTGTATTTTTAGTCATCAATTTGCCTTTGTATCCTTTATCAAATCTGTTATTACTGGCAAAAGCTTTATCAGGATTATGACATGAAGTACATGATAATTCATTATCAACTGATAAAATTTTGTTAGAAAAAAGATCTTCACCTAATTCAACTCCTTCAACTGTCATAGGATTATCTGAAGGAACATATAAAGGAAAATCCCTTTGTGGAATTTGCTGACTGAACTGGAATGGGGTAGGATTGTATTGCTTGGTTACTTCTGTATCATTTTCCGCACAGGAAAACAAAACAAAAATAAATGATAGTAAAATTAACGCTTTTTTCATAATCAATAATTTAATATTCTTAAATAATTACATAATTTAAAATTCAAATTTATACTTTTTTTCTTAAAATATCAACTTTTTTTATGCTATATGCATTTTTGCCGTTCTTTTTTAATATATCCTGAGCTTCCTGAACTTTCATAATTCCCTTTCCGAATTTGTCAAAATCATAAGTTTCAGGATTTTCAATGAATTCATTCAAATCCAATAATAATGTGATAACTATGGTATCACCGGGATTGACTGTCGTATCATCAAACGACAATTTATTGATAACTATATAGTTCTTATTTCCATTTGTCGGACCCATATGAAGTTTAAAAGACAATGTATCATCACCTTTTGCATATTCTCCTTCATATTTCATATAGTGATACTGACCGTCCTCTTGCCATGGCCAATACATATCCAGATATTCATCTACAGTATTTGGCAAACTATGGGCTTCAGTTCCCTTGATAGGCTTATTATACTTATCACCAAGACCGTGGATAAAAGAAATACCATTATATGTCCCGGTTGGGATTTTAAGTATCATATCTTTTGTATAATTATGTGCTTTATCTGCTTCCCTATAATGAAAAGTATCAAGTTTAACAACTGAATCGTCATTTTTATATAACTTAAAATCAGAATTGAAATACCTTAATGTAACTATTTTATATGGATAACCGGCTTTTGCTTTATATATGAATTTATAAAATTCTAAATTATTATCTTTTACTTTATGATCAAAAACCACTTTCAAAACAGCTTGTTCTCTTTTAGTTTTATTGCAACTTGTATTTATGAAACTAAAGAAAAAGATAAGTAGAAAAATTGATGAAAAATTTAATTTAAATCTCTTCATTTTTTTTTTTTAATGTTAAATAATATTTGTTCTTTTAACGGATAATAACTATGAGTAGCTTTATTTATTTCCCATTCATTATAATCCATTCGTATGAAACAAATAATTTTCTGATATTTTTTATACTTTATTCAATGCACTAATATATAAAACGGTATAAATATCTTTTCCTTTCAAATTTATACTATTTTCATATATTATGATACATAAATTATGCCATATGCTGCATAAATAGAATTTGTCTAGATAAAAATAAGGCTAATTGTTAATAATTTTAAGTAAAAAGATAATTATTAAAATATATCCGGAATAAATAACATAAAAATTTACTTGTGTGCTTTGCAATAATACAAATATAAAAGTATAGCTGTATTTAGTCGATTTTCCATATAATTGTACTTACGAAAAGTAATCTTAGTCATAAAGTTCAAACTAAAAAAGGGATCACCTTTCTCCCAATACAATTTCAATTTTAAGCTCCTTATCATCTCTTATAATAGACATGGTAACTTTATCACCGGGATTATACTTTTTTAATAGATCTGAATATGTTTTTAAATCAGGCGTTTTCACTCCATTCACCTCTACAATAATATCGCCACCTTTTAATCCGGCTTTATCACCTGCAGATCCTTGTATCACAGAAGCGAGTTTTATTCCGACACCAGTATATGCAAAATCAGGAATTGAACCAGTAGCAGCGCGTCTTTTGGTTTTGCTTTTTTGCGGTTCACTTATTTTCTGATCTGATTTCGTTTTTCCAGTAAAATTCATCGGATCTTTTCTATCAGCTAAATATTCTATTACTTCTTTAGCAACAGTGCATACTTTTACCAAACCCTCACCGTCTATTTTATCAACAGTATCTGTAGGTCTGTGATAATCCTGATGAGCTCCGGTAAATAATTGTACTGCAGGTATTCCTTTTTCAATAAAAGCAAATTGATCACTTGAATCCAATTCTTTCTCTATAACCACGCTTTTTATACCGGTGGTATAATCTGTTCCCATAAAGATGAATTTCCATTCTTTTGCAGTATTTCCATTAAGAACCATAAGTTTTTTATCAAATAATCTCCCATCTGTATCCAAATTCACATCGGCAAAAGCATTATAGGTAAAATCAGATTTAAAATTATTGACAAAATGTCTCGAGCCGATTAAACCTGCTTCTTCTCCTGTAAATGCAGCAAAAATAATCGTTCGTTTAGGTTTTATGGATTTACCCATAGATTTTGCCAGTTCCAATAAAATAGCAATTCCGCTTGCATTATCATCAGCACCATAATGTATTTTCCCCTCATCTCCGGGATGCACATCCGGCCAACCCAAGCCCAAATGGTCATAATGAGCTGATATTACCACCGGATTTTCTTTCAATTCCGGATCTGTACCGGGAATAATTCCGATTACATTTTTTAATTTCAGCTTGCCTTTATCTTTAAATTTGTATTTGAATTCCTGAAAATATGAATCATCTAATGGTTGGAGACCATACTCTTCAAACAGTTTAGCTATATAACCGGCAGCTTCATCCAATTCCGGTGTACCTAAACCTCTTCCTTTCAATTCTTCAGATGCCAGAAATTTGATGTGTGAAAGCATTCTATCCTTTGAGAATAATGGTTTAAGATATGCCAATGCTTTTCTATCTTCTTTTACTGTATTAATATTCACATTATCAAAAGTTTTAATTAAAGGTGAATTCAATACTTTCCATTGCCCTTTGGCAATATTTACAGGTTCATCCCCTTCAAAACCGAGATAACTGTATTTTCCATAATGCGGTAACTTTCTTACAAAGCCTTCAATAGCATTTTTGTTGTCAATCGAAAAGAAAGCTATTTGCTTATGGTAATCACGAGGATCAAATACAGTAACGGCAAAGTCTTTTCCTTCGGTTGCAATGTATTTGCCTTCAAAATATATAGAATCCGCAATATACCCAGAATTGTATGCTTTTAATTTTGATTTTACTATTGAAGCAAATTTATTTTCAAATCCAATTATCCAGGGGGTTTTATCAACAGGCAATTCTTTAAGATTACTATCAAAAACAATCTCGAAGTAATCATTATCATTTTTTATCCATTGTTGAGCAAATTCGTTATAAATCACACTTTTTTCCTCTTTTGCGTTTTCGGGTAATATTATCACATTTTTTTTACTTGCCCATATTTTTGATAATGCCGGAGGGACTTCTTTGGGATCGAGTATTCTGAATACATCATACATCGGGTCAATGTAAACTTGTAATAATTTTCCTTCGATATCAAAAGTTTTTCCTTGCTTTCTTTTGGACATTGTGAAAATTTCTTTTTGTGTACCTTTATCTGTTACTATATACACAGGAATATCAATTTCAAAAGGTTTATCTTCCTGCTTTTGTTCCAGAATTATCAAAACCTGTTTTTTACCATTCTTCTCTTTAATTTCTGCTCCAATTAATGACAATTCAGGTGCTCCTGTTCTTGTTGTCCATTGATTGAAGAAAGATTTTAGATCTAAACCGGATATTTTTTCCATTGACAAACGAATATCATCAAAAGATGCCACTGAAAACTTATGATTTTTATAAAAATCCCTCAATCCGTTGATGAAATTCTTATCACCGGTCTTTTGTCTCAACATATGAAACATCATCAATGATTTACCATAACCGATAGCTTCACTGGCACCATCGTGTCTTGATAAAAATTTCGTGAGAGGAAAATCGTTTGATTTATTTACGAAATCAGTAAATTTTTGCAATGTTGATCTTCTGTAATTATCTCCTTGTCCTCTTTGTTCTTTTATCAAATGGTCTGCAAGATATGCTGTAATTCCTTCACACCAATTACCGCTGTCAAAATCAACATATACACTATTGCCCCACCAATTATGAAGCAATTCGTGCGGGTATGAAGAATGCAAAATAAAAGGAAATCGTATAATTCTTTCACCTAATAAAGTAAATGATGGCATTCCATAACCGGTTTCCCAAAAATTTTCTACCAAGGCGAATTTGCTATAAGGATATTTACCTAGCATATCTTCGTACATAGTCATGTATTGTTCGGTAACATCCAAATATTTATTGGCAAGGCTTTCATCCGGTGTACGCAAAAAAGCTATTGCTTTCACTCCGTTGTTCATATCATGTGAATACTCGGTGAATTGAGCGCCGATCAAAAATATTTCTTCCTGTGGACTAATGCAGTTCCAACTATCTGTATGAAATCCGTCAATTGATGTATTGCTTGTTCTCTTACCTTGTGAAACAGTTTTCCATTTTCCATGCAATTTTGTGGTCATGTCAAAGGTATTCAGACTATTGTCAAAAGTAGGTATCCAGTATGTAGAACCTGCAAGGTATATTCCTTTTGTACTGATAATTCCCGGTGATTCACTAAAACCTCTTTGATAGTTTGTATTGCTTTGTTCAAGTTTAGAGACTATATTGCCTTTGTATTTAATAACAAAATTATCCTTATTGTTTTTTAACGTTATTTTCCAAAGATTTAGTTTTAATCCGGATTTTTTATCAGAATCATCCCTGTCCATACCTATATCTCTTGAAAAAACATTTTCCTTAATCAATTTAAGATCAATGTTTTTGCTATGTGAAAAAGGAGTCAGTGCCGCATTTATTCTAAATGTTATTTCATTACCGGTATAGTTGTTCAACTTGATATTGTCTTCAACACTTAAAAATGAATTATCGGGATTTATCTCTACTTTGAGATTATGAAATACTTCGGGTGATTGAGAATATACCAAAGTGTTTAACGAAAAAAATAATAATAAATAAAACAAGGGTG
>Ga0256913_10000392_pt1 | contig 22624 bp, 24 predicted proteins | sample Axial_MatmetaG_FD_185970 | JGI IMG/M metagenome (GOLD analysis project Ga0256913, IMG submission 185970) | Deep-sea worm associated microbial mat communities from Axial Seamount, Juan de Fuca Ridge, Pacific Ocean - Axial_Mat | ecosystem: Environmental > Aquatic > Marine > Oceanic > Microbial... | reverse complement strand
AAAACAGACTTGAGGCCTGATGATATTATAGGACGATGGGGAGGGGAGGAGTTCATTATACTTCTGCCGGGAGCTTCTCTTGCTGATGCAAAGCGTGTTGCGGAACATTTGAAACAGAAGATCTCCGAGATCGAGTGTCCCATCATCGGTTTACGGACCGCCTCTTTCGGTGTCGCCGAAGTCTCTGCCAACGATACGCTTGAAAATATCGTCCAGCGTGCGGATGAAGCGCTTTTATCGGCAAAAGAGCATGGTAAGAACAGAGTAGAGGTCTCTCTGGCATAATAAGCTTAGAGCTATGCCGATATTTAAACATCCCGCCAAAACCCAAATCCCGAAATAAGTAGTTTATGATTTAATGATATAATAACTTGACAGACGTAAATCATACATAGGTTGAAAGGTAGAAAATGAGAAAAAAAAATATAAACAGCTTTTTGGGTATTTTATTTATTTTAACTATTTTAACAGCATGTGGGGGAGGAAGCGGATCGCCTGAATCTCCAAATACGATATCTGAAACCAATACCAGTAGAAACCAGGAGACTGACGAACCGTCAGTAACGCAACCCAAAGATATCAGACTTACAGCACCTTTAACCGGAGATATTCAAACAGGTAGTACCATTGTTGCAAAAGCGGAACTTCCGGTATCGACCGGTGGTAATGTAAAGTTTATACTGGATGAGGGAGATGCTGAGGAAAGGGTTGAAATAGATATGCAGGAACCTTATACCGCAGTATTTGAGAATGTAAAACGGGGGGAACATACTATTGATGTCTATCTGCTTAATGATGCTGGTATGATCTCTACAGAAGAAGAAAAACATGATAAAGTACATCATATCGGAACAGGAGGAAAGATACTGGTTGCTGTTGGAGACAGTATTACCAAGGGATACCCTGATTATAAATGTACAGAAAGTACTTTAAAATATTGTGCAGACAACGTATCAAAAGATGGACGGAACAGCGGTGGAGGATTTGAACCTGTTTTGAATGATCTGTTAACGCAGGAGAAAGGATACCCGCATAGTATTGTAAATGAAGGGGTACTTGGAGAGACTTCAAGAGGGGGCCTCTCCCGTATTACCGATGTGATCAAACGTTATCCGGATGCAGAAGCCTATTTGATAATGTATGGAACAAACGATGCAAGATCTTCCAACAATATTTCCGTAGAGATGTTTAAAAGTACGATGCAGCAAATAATTGACAAGATCAAGAGTGCCGAGAAAAAACCGTTTCTTGCCAAAATACCGAGAGTGCTTGGTGAGAGTTATAACGGACCTTCCTATGAAGAGCAGAACATGAATCCTGAAGATGGAGAGAGAAATAGCAGGATCCGACAATTCAACCAGGCAATAGATGAGCTGATCGTAAATAATAATATAACTGTACCTGCACCTGACTTCTATAACCGTTTTAGAGATCTTTTTGGAGATAGCTATAGCCGTACTCTTCAAGATGGTTATGCAGATAATCTTCACCCGGATGGTATGGGGTATGACAGGATGGCAGAAATATGGAAAGAGTCTCTTTCCGAATAAAATATTTTATATTCATGTTGCTGCTGTACAGTTTTTCCACTATGCTGATAAAAAACGTTTAATATATTTAAAAGGATCTGATGATGAAAAAGCCTGTTTTATTACTGTTTTTGTCCATACTGTTTCTCTTCGCAGGCAAGCCTGAAGAGCTCAAAAAGATAGATGACTGGGATGATAATGTCACGTTGAAGAAAGAGACAATCTATCAGAAGCATAGTGTGGCTGTGGGGTCGGGTAGTGGTTTGGGCGGCAATATCGCACCTGTTGCGCCAATGGTCATGATGCGGGCTTCGGCACCTGTCAGGGCAAAGAAGATCGGGTTGGCGGTAGGTGGTGCGAAAGATACCGGTAACTTCATAGAAAATATCAAACGGGGATATCTTCCAAAAATCGATGCTATTACCTATGAGGGAACATACTATCAGCACTACTTCGATACGGGGCTGCAGGGGGAGTGTACCTCTCTCTTCTGCCCTTCCTATGCAAAAGCGGTTAAAAAAGATCTTTATACAGGAGAGAAACACTACTACTTGAGCGTCGGCCTCAACTCTGGGATCAATGAGGGGGAGTTCCAGCGGAAAAAGCTCAATCTGGTCGTGGTACTGGATATTTCAGGTTCTATGGGTGCGCCGTTCAGTCAATACTACTATGACGGAAAAAAAGAGGAATCCGAGCATAAAAGCAAGATGCAGATCGCCAATGAGTCGATCGTTTCAATGATCGACCACCTCAAAGCGGAAGACAGCTTTGGCGTGGTGCTTTTCGATAACGATGCATACCCTGTCAAACCTTTACGGAAAGTGGAATATACCGATATGAAAGCGATCAAAAAACATATTCTGGCGCTGCAGGACCGTGGCGGTACGAACTGGAGTGCAGGATACAGGGCAGGGGTGAAATATTTTGATAACGTAGAGAAAAAAGGGTATGAGAACAGGATCATTTTCATCACTGATGCGATGCCCAATACGGGAGAGTTGAAAAAAGAGAAACTCTTCGGTATGGCCAAAGAGGCAAGTAAAAAAGGGATACATACGACCTTCATCGGGGTAGGGGTGGATTTCAATGCGAACCTTGTGGAGTATGTCAGCAAAATAAGGGGAGCGAACTACTACTCGGTACACTCATCCAGGGCATTCAGAAAACGCATGGATGAAGAGTTTGACTATATGGTCACCCCTCTGGTATACGACCTGGAGTTGAAACTTTCAGCCAAAGGTTACAAGATAGATGCGGTTTACGGCTCACCCCAGGCCAACCTTGCCACAGGAAGCATCATGAAGGTCAATACGCTCTTTCCAAGTGCCAGTGACGGAAAGCGCAACAAAGGCGGGGTTGTCCTGCTGCGTTTGAAAAAAACCGGTAAAAGCGAAAATGTTGAACTCAGCGTAAGCTACAAAGACACCAAAGGCAGAACATACCGGAATGAACAGAAGGTAGATTTGAAACTCCCCGATGAAGATGCGTATTATGACAATAAGGGTATTCAAAAGGCCATTCTTCTCTCGGAGTATGTCACCCTGATGAAGAACTGGATCATCGATGCGAGGGCAGGGTGTAACGATAAAGTATCGTATCTGCAGGAACCTCCGGTACAGATCATGAAAAGGTGTATGATCTATCCTCCTGTACGTCCGGTCTATCCGAAACTGAAAACATGGGAGCGAAAGTCGTGCCCGCTGCATGTAAGTGCAGGGTACGTACAGATATTCTCTCTCTTCAGACGACATTACCAAAGTGAGATGAAACAGCTTGGAGACAAAAGCCTGCATAAAGAGCTGGATATACTGGATCAGCTGCTTGAGAAAAAGGGTACGGGGAAGCCGAGCGGAAAAACAGATGACTGGAACAGTCATTTTTAAAAGAGCGTATCACTTTTGCGCAGGGCTAATGGCCGGACCGCTTCTTGAAAAGATAGGGGTTGGGACATCTTCCGTCCTCTCTTAAAAAGTTTGCATTTACCCACCCCTCCTTTTTACCGTAACGTACTTTACACCATCGGGTACGGTATTTCAGCTGCTTTTGCTGTTGCGGTGAGAGTTTCATAAACTCTGTAAAACTGATATTTTCGGTACATTCGATGGTTTTGATGCACCGTGTATTGAAAGGCAGGCGGCCAATTTGCGGTGAGAGGTAATCAGGTTTGGAATGCATCCAGAGTACATCATCGGGTGCAACACGAAAAACCCTCCAGTAGTCCGGACCGTCTGCATCGGCACTGCTTAGTGAAAAAGAAAGAGAGAGTAGACAAAGTATGTAATATATGGCTCCCATTTAACTTCTCCTCTTTGCGACTTGTAATAAAAATTATAGGCTGATTTTGATTAAATCTTTTTAATGTAAACTGTTTTTGATGGTTTAAAACAGTTTTTTAGAGCATGAAACAAAATATATTTTTAACATGAATTCCCCTATAATGCAGACAATATTTTAAAAATGAGGAGAAGGTGTGAAAGTCCTAGTAACAGGTGGTGCAGGGTATATCGGATCACATACAGTTCTCTTGCTGATCGAGGCAGGATATGAAGTGGTAGTGTTCGACAACTTCTGCAACTCATCAAGAGAGAGCATCAAGCGTGTTGAAAAAATTGTGGGTAGAAGCATTGAAGTGGTGGAGGGAGATATCCGTAACAGAGAAGCGCTGCACCATCTGTTCAATACCCATACCATCGATGCAGTGATCCACTTTGCCGGACTGAAAGCGGTGGGGGAGTCGGTGGAAGAGCCTTTGAAATATTATGACAACAATGTAGGGGGTACGGTAGCGCTTTGTGAAGTGATGGCCGAACACGGCTGCAAATCCATCGTATTCAGCTCCTCCGCAACGGTGTACGGGGACCCTCATACCACACCTATCAAAGAAGACTTCCCTCTCTCTGCGACCAACCCTTACGGAAGAAGCAAACTTTTCATTGAAGAGATACTGCGTGATCTTTATATCTCCGACAATGAGTGGAAGATCGTGCTGCTGCGTTATTTCAACCCGGTAGGCGCACATCACTCCGGGACCATTGGGGAAGACCCCAACGGGATTCCGAACAATCTGATGCCGTTCATCACACAGACAGCCGTAGGCAAACGCAGCTGTCTCAATGTTTTCGGTGATGATTACGATACCCCTGACGGAACGGGGGTAAGAGACTATATCCATGTGGTCGACCTGGCGGACGGGCATCTTAAAGCGCTGGAGAAGATGAAGGATATTTCAGAAGTATTGACAGTCAACCTTGGCACAGGGAAGGGCTATTCCGTACTGGATATGGTCAAAGCCTTTGAGAGGGCATCCGGGAAAAAAGTCCCTTATAAAATCGCACCCAGACGAAGCGGTGATATCGCAACCTGTTATGCTGATCCAAGCTATGCGAAAGAGGTACTCGGATGGGAAGCCGGAAGAGGCATCGATGAGATGTGCGAGGACAGCTGGCGTTGGCAGAGTATGAATCCGGACGGATATAAAAAGTCGTAAAGAGAAGCGTCTCTGTAGAAGGAAAATGATGCAGAAGATCATTGTTGCCGTGATCATGATGAGCACACTGCTTATGGCATATAAGGAGATCGTGATCGATCTCTCCGAACAGAAAGCCTATGCCTATGAGGATGGCTACGTCGTATTTGAAGGGCGTATCTCTTCAGGCAGGAAGGGGAGGGAGACACCCAACGGGGAGTTTACGATCCTTCAGAAAAAACGTCATCATAGATCCAACCTGTGGCCAAAGCCAAACGGCGGTGCCAAAATGAATTATATGATGCGTCTGACCAACTCCGGGATAGCCATGCATTTGGGTTATGTACCCGACAAGCCTGCATCGCATGGATGCATAAGGCTCAAGAACGGTTTTGCACAGAAACTATACCGCTGGGCAAGTGTAGGAACACCGGTATATATAGAGGGCAGAGCGGAGGATTATCTGGATGCTCTGGCATTTTCAAAAGAGTACTACGGGGAGGAGTATGCCACCATCGATTTTCACAACTGACCGGCCGGTGCTACATCCTGCATAATCTTGAACCAGTCCCTCTGAAAATGTTTTTTGATGTAATGTTCATGGTGGGGGATGGTACAGCCTGAGCAATCCTGATGCCATGCCTCCGCTCCTTCGAAGAGTGTGCCGCCTTTTGCCTCTATGCTGCAGTAGCTTTTCAGCTTTTTCCCTTTTAGCTCTTTAAATCCTGCATCGTTGAATCGGAAATAGGGGCAGGCGCAAAGGTAACAGTTGAGGTTTTCCATCTCATGGCACTTTTTCCTCTCTCTGTAGAGAGGACAGAAATCCGGTTCATGTTCCACCATGTTCTCAAATCTGAAATAGGCAATGATCTCATCGTCTGAACAGCTACTGAGTTTTTCCATGATCCTGGCGTGCTTTTCGCCATGTTGTCTGAACCAGCTGCTGTAGGACATTTTAGGAGAGAGTGTCGTTGGTCTCTGTATCCTGTACCGTATCGGAGGGGAGCTGCGCCTGTTGTTGGGCGGGCGCAACCTGTGAAATACGGTGCAGGTAGGATGATTCGATGTAGCGTTTTTGGGATTCCAGCTCTCCGATCTGCTGCTGCAATGCGCGTATCTCACGCTCGATCGGTTCTATTTTAAGCAGGATATTCTGTTTTTCCAGTTCATGTTTCAGCAGGGTCAGTTCAAGGTCCTCGATCTCCTGCTGCAACCTCTTCAGCTCTTTAAATTTGTTTGGAAGGAGTGTGTTGTTCTTCCCAGTGGAAGGGAGATGCGCAAGTTCGGATTTCAGTTCGGAGATGAGTATGGTTTTTTGCCCCCACTGCTCCGTAAGCCGGTGAAGCAGCCTCAGCTCATAGTCTATCTCTTTTTCAATGGCGAGCAGCGCATTGTCGTGCGGCTCCTTCTGTTTATGGGCAAGATCCAGGTTTACATGGGCCGTATCGATCTTGTGGGAATAGTTGTGAAGCTCCTGTGCATAGGCTGCGATATTTTCTTTGTAACGGCTGTCAAGCGCGCTGAGCGCCATTGTGACCTGAGCAGAGACATGTTCGGAGTTCTTTCCGTTTTTGGGAGAGGGAGAGGAAGTGTCTGCCTGGACTGGAATATATTCTGATGTATGTTGTGCCATGGCTGCTTCCTTATTCCTCTATCCGGTTTTGTGCTGTCCGGCGTTTGTTTTGAAGCTCTTCGATCTTCGCAATGACCTGGTTCTTGGTTCCCTCTTTGAGTTTGAGTTCGAGGTTTTCGATCGTATGCGTCAGTTTCATGATCTCTTTTTCCATCTCCTGCTCTTTTTGTGCATGGTGGTGTTCATTCTGTGCGTTGATCTGGCGAAGCCATTTGATCTTCTCCTCTTTCTCCTCCAGCAGCCGTGCAGTTTTGGAACGTTTTTTGATCAGTATAAAAATAATGATGATGACGACAAGCAGGAAGAAAAAAAGAACACCTGTATAGATGGACATTTGAAAAATAGGTGTTTGTGCCGCATGAAGCATAGTGAAAAAAAGAAGTGAAATAAGCAGATGTTTCATAGTCTGTTCCTTAACATTTTATATGGAGTATAGTAAGATATAACTCCTTAAGCATGGCTATATTATGCACTATGCAGGCGGATACTGGATACGTTTGAAACTTTTAAAAATGAAAAAAATCACAACTGTCTCAATACCAGCAAGCAGAAAATGCAGCTCATAGACCTGTGTCTGATTATCCGTAACCCCAAAATGTTCCAGACCCTTGTAGAAGAGGTAGGAGATACCCATGCCAAGAAGATATCCCAACTGTTTTGCCGTATCAAGTTGTGTCAGCAGTTCATCGGTCTTGAGTAAAAGTGTCTCTGCCCGTACAAGGTAAGATCCGAAAATGAATGTAACCTGATATCCTGCATACATAAGAAGCGCTGTCCGGTAGGAGTAGGAAGTATATAAAAAGTAGAGTATGGCGCAAAACAGAACTGCCTCTACGAAAAGGGAAATCCTGAAGAACCAGAGGGCGTTCAGAATATAGTTATAGAGTCTTGCAACCAGTAACATGGCCATGGCAAGGAAAACACCGCCCAGAGAGTAGATGGAAGGCTCCAGAGGGGTATAGAGTGTAAAAATGGCACCGACGCTCAGACCAAGAAAGAGTGAGTTCATAAACTTGTACCGAATGAACTGTTTCGGGATTATTGTTAGCATAAATATATTGTACCTTATTTGTAGGTCGGGATGCCCTCATCCCGACATAAAATTTGCATGAGATAAAACTTTTATATGGTGTTTTACATTTAGAAGTCGGGATGAGGGCATCCCGACCTACGGGTTAGAAGCTATATTTTATTTTCGTATAGACACTTCTGCCCTCTGTCGCATATCCGTAGACAGACTGGTACTCTTTGTCAAAGATGTTTTTCGCAGTTATATTAAGTTGTAAATTATCGATAAGCTCTGTATTGAAATAGAGGTTCCAGAGTGTATAGTTTCCGGTATCTACCTCCGATGCTATAGGGTAACTGCCGTCCGTATCTTTTCTCTTCCCTACATATTGGGTATTGACGCCAAAATGCATATCGCTTTCCGTATAGTATTCCACGGTTGCATTGAATGTGTCTTTTGCACGTCTTGGAAGGTCCGTGCCATCCTCTTTTTCAAATTTGAAGAGGTGGGTATAGTTACCGGAAATGTGCAGATTGAAAGCAGAAAGAGTATACGCTCCCTGGACTTCCAGGCCTTCGAACTTGGACGTACCGTCTATATTCTGGTAGCCGCCGATATAGGTCGACGGATCGTAGACATAATCGATATTGTCTTCCACTCTGTTGTTGAAGTAGGTGACAGAAAGCAGCTCTTTGTAGGCTGCTGAGATATCGAATCCTCTGGTATAGCTTGGTGTCAGCAGGGAACCGGGTGCCGGTGTCGCAAGCTGGTAGGAGCTTGGGGCATCATAAGAGGTGTAGTAGTTCGCTGAAGTCGTGAATCCTTTGAGGAAACTGTGTTGGTGTTTCAGGCCGATCTTGTAAGTCGTTTCATTGTCAAATTCATCGTAACGGTCATAACGGAGATTTGTTTCCAGCAGGGTACTCTCGTTGATATTATAGGTATTGGAGAGGAAGACCGCCTTGTCCGTATAGGAAGATTCTGTCGGCAGGGAAGGGAAACTTGAAATGTAATGGTTGGAGCCTTCTATATCCTTGTACTCCAATCCAAAGATCACTTTCCCGCTGCTGTAATCATAGGCACTGATCAGAGAGTACTCTTCAATGGTCGCCTCATAGGTATTATGTGCATCGCCGTAAAAGTTGGAAGTGTAATAGTCTCTTTCAAATTCACCTTTGCTGGCACTGAAAGTGGTACTGAAACGGTCCATTGTAAAATGGTAGTCCAGTGCATAATTTGTCTGGTCGGCATCGGCATGGGAATAGGTATCATTCGCCTGATCGGCGGAATACATATCGTCAAAGTCTGTTTCTGTCTTAATGCGGTTGTAACTCAGGTTTACTTTATTGTGTTCATCAAAGATATAGCCGAATTTCAGGTTGGCATTTTTATTTTCATAACCATCATCTTCCGCACTCTCCGGAGCAAGCGCTGAAAAGCCGTCTGTTTTAAGGTAGCCTGCAAGTACCTGTGCGGTCAGTTTTTCACTTTTATATGAGAGGTCGGCATCTGCGCCTCTGGTGTTGTATGAACCGTAACTAAGCGATAGAGAACCGTGTACTCCCTCTTTGGGCTCTCTTGTAATAATGTTGATAATAGCGGCAGAGGCATTGGAACCCCAGATGCTGCTTGTACCGCCTTTTACGATCTCGATCTGTCCGACATTGTTTGTCGTCAACGTATCTAACAGAGCCGTACCATTGGTCGTGCTTGGATCATTGAGACGCATACCGTCGAGCAGTACCAGAACCTTTCCCGAATCCTGTCCCCTGACAAAAAAGGAGGTAGGCTGTCCCAGACCGCCAAGATTGTCGACCTGTATACCTGCAGCGCTGTTGATGGTCTCTGCAACAGTCTGGTAACCTCTCTCTTCAATCTCGTCAGCAGTGATGACGGTAACATTGGAAGTGGTTTTTTCAATAGACTGTTCAGTTTTGTTCGTGGAGATGACATCGATGGGAGCGAGTGTTACCTCTTCTGCGAATGCACTGTTGGTCAGTAGCAGTGTTGCCGTGATGAGGCTGAGTTTTTTAAGTTTCATAGGTGTGTTTCCTTCTTGGTCGTATTTGTTTGTTATATTTTGGAAGGTGGGCTAAAGCCCACCCTACAGGTGTTTTGAAATTTGTATAATTGATTGTAGGGTTGGATTTAGCCTACTGTTTTAATATGAGGATTATTATAATGGAGGGGAGGTCTTGTACTCTTCTATTTTAAAGGCAAATCTGTGGTACTGGAAATTACTCTCTACCCTGCTGAGTTTATTGAGTGTAGAGTACATGGCAATGGTCGCCAGGGAAAAGTAACGTCTTGCATAGCCTCGTAAGTGTTTCATGGGCGGATTTTACACTATTTTAAATAAAATCGAGTATAATCCTTGCAAATATTTTTACATACAACGAGGAGCATTTTATGGCGATAGAAACGATCGCATCGACAGATGAGTTTAAAAAACTGGTAACAGAAGTTACCGCGCAGAAGGGATACAGAGAGCCTATGGCATTTGGTATTGCTAGAGTGGACAGAGGGCAGAAAAATGCTGAAAAGATCCTCCAGGCGAACTTCGGGTTGATCAACTGGAAAGAGAATTTCGGTTCGGCGGCAGTGTTTGTCAAAGCACTTCAGGAAGCAAAATGTACGGTTGATTTCTCGGGTTCGGAATTTGTTGCGACGATCAATGAAAATTTCGTTCAAAATGCCATGGCGGCATTCGCACCATATCTGGCAGAAGCGACAGGGGATGCGCATAAGAATGTACAGGTCATCAAGACACTGGCAAAAATGGAGGATATCGGCAAAGATTTCAGGATCGTATTTCTGTTTGAAGATGCCAATCCCGAGTCTGTAGAGGCAGTTTACCTGAAACTCTATGCACTCTCCCTTGGAAAAGCGGAGTTGCGAAAAGTGAATCTCAATGGTGCGTTCGGTATACTGAGCAATGTGGCATGGGTAGGCAATACTCCGTACGAGCTTGACTATCTCAGAGAGAATGAGATCGAGATGAAACTGGGCGGTACCTATCCGGCAGTGGATGCGGTGGACAAATTCCCGAGATTCCTTCAGCATATCATTCCTGCGGACAATACAAGAGTACTTGAAGCTTCAAAAGTAAGAATGGGGGCACAGCTGGCGGCAGGTACGACAGTTATGCCTGGTGCATCCTACATCAACTTCAATGCCGGTACGCTCGGCCCGGTCATGGTGGAAGGGCGTATCTCCTCTTCTGCAATCGTCGGCGCGGGTTCCGATGTCGGAGGCGGTGCGAGTATCCTTGGCGTACTTAGCGGAACGGACGGCAACCCTATCAGCATAGGGGAAAATACGCTGCTTGGCGCCAACTCCGTAACAGGGCTTCCTCTGGGAGATGCCTGTATTGTCGATGCAGGGGTGACCATTTTGGCAGGAACGAAGATCAAAATCTCTCCGGAAGAGCTTGAAAAGATCAAAGCGGCCAACCCTGAAGCCAGCCTTGAGAACAAAACCACTTTCAAAGGTGAGGAACTTCAGGGACTTGACGGCATCCACTACAGACAGAACTCCCTGACAGGCGAGATCATCGCGCGCAGAAGTACAAGGGAAGTCAAACTCAACGATGACCTGCACTGATCAATGTAGGGGGTTGGCCTTGTGCCAATCCTGCCAAAGGATAGGCTAAATGAATACAGAAGACAAAAAGATACTCAAACAGGTGACACTGCTTGGGATCTACAAGAAAAAACCCGAAGAGACACTCAACGATGTCCGTGTCATGCTGGTCGATACCGGTATGTACGATATGAAAGAGGCGAAGCAGATCTTCAAAGCGCTTAAAGAGGAGCACTATCTGTTTGATGGAGCGTTGACGCTCAAAGGGATCACTGCGGCTAAAGAAGCAGAAGAGATGTTCAAACAGTAGGGTGCTGTGCAGGTAAATAATGAATAGTGAATGATGTGAGTATGCTTTTCTGGCAAAAAGCTTTTATTATGTAGGGTGCTGTGTCCTCACAGCACCAAGAAAGGGAACTTGCACAAGATCACACCATCTGCCAAAAGGCCCAACCAACCAAAAATGGAGAAACAATGCGTGTAGATAAATGGCTCAGTGCGGTAAATGTCGTCAAACGCCGTACTATCGCAACCGATATGCTCAAATCAGGCGTGGTTTTTGTCAACGGGATGAAAGCCAAAGCTTCCAAAGATGTGAAGATCGGCGATAAAATTACGATAGAATATCTCAAAGGGCCGAAATCGTATGAGGTATTGCAGATACCAACGACAAAGACGATCCCAAAAAGCCAGAAAGAGGAGTATGTCAAAGAGCTGTAGGCTCTTTGTTCAATAAATAATGTGTTGGTATGCTTTTCTTTGAAAAGCTTTTATTTCTGTAGGGTGCTGTGTCCTCACAGCACCATAAAAGGGACATGGCATAAGATCACACCATATGTCGAAAGATCCAAATAAAGAACCCTAGGTTGTAAATAAATAATGTTGGTATGCTTTTCTATATGAAAAGCTTTTATGAGAGTGAGGTAAGCATGAATATCAAAGAACAATTCGAAAGACTTTTCAACAACGAAATGAAAGAGGAGGAGGCACGCCAGTTCCTTACAGGCCTCTATGAAAAAGGAGAGAGCGGTGCAGATATTGCAGCAGCGGCAGAGGTTATGCGTGAACACTCCATCAAACTTCCCTTAGATAATGAACTGAGAGAAAAAGCGATCGATGTCGTAGGAACAGGCGGAGACAAAAGCGGTTCTTTCAATATCTCCACTACGGTCTCCTTACTGCTTGCTTCCATAGGCTGTGTGGTAGCCAAACACGGGAACCGTTCCATCACCTCCAACTCAGGTTCCGCCGATGTGCTCGAGGCGCTGGGGATCAACCTGAACCTCTCTGTGGAACATCAGATCAAAATGCTTGAAGAGACAGGGTTTACATTCATTTTTGCGATGAACCACCACCCTGCGATGAAGTATATCATGCCGGTTAGAAAGTCTATCGAGCATCGTACCATTTTCAATATTCTGGGCCCCCTTACCAACCCGGCGGGCGCACAAAAATATCTGCTTGGCGTCTTTGACCCCGCTTTTATTAAAAGAATGGCGGAAGCGCTGCTTGAGCTTGATACCCAACGTGCCTTTGTCGTCAGCAGTCATGACGGTATGGATGAGATCTCTCTGGCATGTAACAGCTCTTTTGCCTATGTGGAGAACGGCCGTATTCTCGAAGGTGAGATCAACCCTGAAAGCTTTGGCTTCGCAAAAGCCTCCAAAGAGGCGATACTCGGAGGTGATGCCCAGTTCAATGCAGGTATCACCAGAGATATCCTGAGCGGCAGGGAAAAGGGTGCCAAAAGGGATATTGTCCTGCTCAATGCCGCTTATGCACTCTTTGCGGACGGGAAAGTACGTGATATTCAGGAAGCGGTAGAGAAGGCAAAGGATGCCATCGCAAGCGGAAAAGCGGCAGCACACTTGCAGAAGATTGCAGAATTTTCACAAAAGCTTGCGTAGGGTGCTGTACGATTCGGCAGTTAGTACCTCACGTACACTGCATTTTAATGCTTGTGTCCTCACAGCACCTTAATAAAACAGTAATACATTAGATATAACAGTGGTGCTGTGGGGACACAGCACCCTACAGGTTGGAACATATGAAAAAAGAGATTATTGCGTCACTGGAAAAACTGGATACCGTTGTAGCCTATCTGAATGAAACACTGCCGGAAAATGCTGTTGTTTTTTTGCGCGGGGATCTTGCTGCCGGAAAAACGACGCTGACACAGGCGATCGCCAGGGCCAGAGGCGTGGAAGGTGATGTGACTTCCCCGACATTCTCACTGCAACACTGCTACGGAGAGGGGCTCTGCCATTATGACCTTTACCGTCTGGAGCATGAAGAGTTCATGCAGATGGGGCTCTTTGAAGAGTTCGAGAAGCCGGGATGGCACCTGGTCGAGTGGGGAAGCGATGCGCTTAAAACCTTTTTAGAAGGTGTAGGCTATAATGTGGTGACAATCGAGATTGAACCGGTAGAAAACGGCAGAATATACAGGATAGAAGCATAATGCATACACTTGAAGCCAGAAACCTTTCCAAAACGATCAAGAAAACCAAGATCGTTCATGATATCTCTCTGAGAGTAAAGAGTAAAGAGATTGTTGGACTTTTGGGGCCAAATGGTGCGGGGAAAACAACATCATTCTATATGGTTTGCGGTTTGACAGGGGTAACAAGCGGAGAGGTGTTCCTTGACGGGGAAAATGTGACTGGGCTTCCCCTGAGCAAACGTGCCCAGCTTGGGATCGGTTATCTTCCGCAGGAGTCGAGTATTTTCAAGGACTTGACAGTGGAAGAGAACCTTCTCATTGCGGCGGAAGCTCTGGATATCGATAAAGATATCATTCAGCCCCGTATAGAGAAACTGCTTGAAATTTTCAATATAGAACCAATCCGTGCACGTCAGGGGATACGCCTCAGCGGTGGAGAGAGAAGAAGGGTAGAGATTGCCAGGGCGCTGGTGGGAGAACCTAAATTCCTTCTGCTGGATGAGCCTTTTGCAGGGGTTGACCCCATCGCTGTGATCGATATACAAAATATCATCAGACAGTTGGTGGAACTGGATATGGGAATCCTGATCACAGACCATAATGTGCGGGAAACCCTTGGTATCTGTGACAAAGCTTATGTAATGCGCTCGGGAGAGATGCTTGCGTCAGGGACAAGCAGTGAGATAGCCAATGATGAGAATGTACGAAAACATTACCTGGGTGAACACTTTACCTTCTAACCCTGTAGGGTGCTGTCTCCTGACAGCACCATGTATATACAAATATGTAAAGGTGCTGTGGGGACACAGCACCCTACGGGATGATATTCAAAGAAAACAGGAACCTGAAATATTATGAAACGCTGGCACGTTGGTCGGTGAACCGACCCTACGGGATTATTGGGTATGGATATGGAGGAACGGTTGAAACTTTCTGAGGTTAAAGCTCTGCTTGATGCGGAAGCGGCAAAACGCAATGACATCACCGAACTCTCCCATGAGAGGCCCGATCCTCTACTCATTGCTTCAAAATACAAAGACGAAACTATTGCCCTTGTCTGTGCACTTTTTGGTTACGGGAATGCCGGACAGATCGTAAAGTTCCTGGAGACACTGGACTTCTCCCTGCTCGAGGCATCCGAAGAAAAGATACGCTCATCACTCGAACGGCATTATTACCGTTTTCAGAAACCTGAAGATGTGACAGCTCTTTTTATCGCACTCAAAAGGCTCAAAGAGCATGACAGTATAGAGAATATTTTTTATGAGGGATACAGAAGGGAGGGGAATATACTCGAAGGCCTGTGGCATTTCATCGGGACGATCAACAAGATCTATCCACACAGGACGCAGGGCTACGGATTCCTGACCGGAAAGGTACCGCAAAGGCTGAACGGTTCCGGTACCTGTAAGCGCTATATGATGTATCTTCGCTGGATGGTCAGAAAAGATGAACTCGATATGGGGTTATGGAGCAAGATCGATAAAAAAGATCTTTTGATGCCTCTGGATACCCATACCTTCAAGATGTCACGGAAACTGGGACTTCTGAAACGTAAAAGTTATGATATGAAAGCGGTTTTGGAGCTGACGGAACGTTTCAGGAGATGGGACAGTGAAGATCCGGTCAAATACGATTTTGCGCTTTATCGTCTGGGGCAGGAGAAAATAGTGGAGTAATAATTCTTATAAAAATAATTTGCTTTAATCGGCTATTCAACACATTTTTTATATAATACAGCAAATTATTACAAGAGGATGTTTTTATGGAAGGTGTATTTACTTACCTTGGCGGTATTTTGGGAGAGCATAACCATTCGGCTGTATTGATCGCACACTTGCTGCTTGTAGCAGCAGTCGTGCTGTTTATTGCAAAAGCAGCGACAAAAAGTTTCAGGGCTGTGCCAAACGGTGCCCAGAATGTTATGGAGGCATACCTTGGTGGTGTGATCGCTATGGGAAAAGATGTAATCGGTGAAGAGATGGCAAGAAAGTATCTTCCACTTGTTGCAGCGGTAGGACTCTTTATCTTTGTTTCAAACGTGATTGGTATTATTCCAGGATTTGAATCTCCAACATCCAATATCAATGTTACGTTGCCGTTGGCGTTGATGGTCTTTTTCTACTACAACTATGAAGGTATTAAAAAGAATGGTGTGGTACATTACTTTGCACACTTTGCAGGACCGGTAAAAGTACTTGCTCCGCTGATGTTCCCTATCGAGATCGTTTCCCATATTTCAAGAATCATCTCTCTCAGCTTCCGTTTGTTCGGTAACATCAAAGGGGATGACCTCTTCCTGTGGGTACTTCTTATGCTGGTACCGTTCATTGCGCCGCTTCCTGCATACCTGCTGCTTTCATTCTCTGCACTTTTGCAGACATTTGTGTTTATGATCCTTATTTATGTTTATCTTGCGGGTGCAGTTGCGATTGAGGATGAGCATCATGAAAAAGCGCCAAACCCTGTAGTAGATACAATGGGTGCTGTATAACAGACAGATGAGACTGAAGGAGAAGTCACTCAGTTTTATCATCAATTTTCTTTTGGGCGTTGCATGGGCATTTATGCTCATCGGCGCTGTCTCTTCTTTTCTCTCTTCTTATTATCATGACGGTATTTTAGCCGCATTTGTTTCCGCTTTTATAGGAATGTTGCCGGGTATGTTCGCTGTTTTGGTGCTGGAGTATATCATTACCGGCAAAGAACAGTATTATGAACTGAAAAAACAGACGGCACTGCTAGAAAAAATACTTATGCAGAAAGATAACGGTAATTAAGATTTACATAAACTCTCTCAAATAACCAAAACGCTATAATCTTATTGATTTAATACGTATTATTTGGAAGGAAATACACTATGTTTGAAACCGTTATCGGTCTTGAAGTCCATGTGCAGCTCAACACGAAAACAAAACTTTTCTGTGCCTGTCCCACCTCTTTCGCAGAGCATCAGAATATCAATACCTGTCCTACCTGTCTGGCGCTGCCAGGGGCACTTCCAGTAGTGAACAAAGAGGCTGCCATAAAGGCGATGAGACTTGGAAATGCACTCAACGCTATCGTCAATCATGATTCTGTTTTTGACAGAAAATCATACTTCTACCCAGACAGTCCGTCCGCATACCAGATCACCCAGTTGAGCAAAGCGATCGTACAGAACGGCGAACTCTATATCGATCTTGCTGACGGTACACAGAAACGTATAGGGATCACGCAGGCCCACCTTGAAGCGGATGCGGGGAAAAACATGCATGAAGGCGACCACTCGAAGGTAGACCTGAACCGTGCGGGTACACCACTGATAGAGATCGTCTCCGAACCGGATATGCGCAGTTCCGATGAAGCGGTAGCCTACCTGAAAAAACTCCACGCAACAGTACGTTACCTCGATATTTCCGATGCAAATATGCAGGAGGGGTCATTCCGCTGTGACGTGAATGTCTCCATCCGTCCCAAAGGCCAGAAGGAGTTTGGTACAAGAGTAGAGATCAAAAATATCAACTCCTTCAGATTTGTGGCTCAGGCGATCGGATATGAGGTGCAAAGGCAGATAGAAGCGTATGAGGATGGCGTCTATGATGAGGAGGTCGTACAGGAGACCAGGCTTTTCGATGTCAACAAGTGTGAGACCCGTTCCATGAGAGGGAAAGAGGAAGCGGCGGACTACCGTTACTTCCCGGACCCGGACCTCCGCCCCCTGGTCGTGACGGAAGAGATGATAGAAGCGGCAAAACATATTCCTGAAATGCCGGATGAGAAAGTCAAACGCTATGTGGAAGAGCTCGGTATCAAAAAAGACGATGCACTGGTCATTACCGCTGTCAAAGAGATGGCATACTACTTTGAAGAGATGCTAACGCACGGAGCTGTTGCGAAAACGGCTGTGACATGGCTGACCTCCGAGCTTCTTGGACGACTGAACAAGGCGGGGCTGGAAATCGAAAATTCTCCGGTTTCTGCCAGGACACTGGGGGAACTTGTCTCCAAAATAGCCGATGACACCATTTCTGGTAAAGGTGCCAAAGAAGTGCTTGACTATATGATGGAGAATGAGAACCGCGATGTCGATGCCATTATCGATGAGCTCGGGCTTGCCCAGGTAAGTGACGATGGTGCTATTTTGGCGATCATTGACGAGATCCTGGCGGCCAATGAAGAGAAAGTCGAACAGTACAGAGCCGGAAAAGAGAAGCTCTTTGGCTTTTTTGTCGGCCAGACAATGAAGGCGAGTAAGGGAACTGCAAATCCCGGAAAGGTGAACGAGTTACTGAAGCAGCGGCTTAACTGATCGGTAAAAAAGGGAGCGGGGAGATGATATCAGAATTGATCGTAAAAATTGCATTCTGGTTGAATGGCTCCGTTCGCTACAAGCAGATCAAAACATTTTTTTTCAATGTTCTGGAAAACTCCGACTACACCTATAAAAAATATCTTGACTCCCTCATGATCTTTCTGATTCTTACTTCGGTAGGGATACTGGTCTATGAGGTGCGCAACCCTGTACCGCAATGGATGGATACGTATGATATCTATATTGTATCGTTTATTTTCCTTGTGGAGTACCTTTTACGTTTCTGGGTCCATGACGATCTGCATAAAGTGATCATAAGGGAATATGAGCAGGCGCGTTTCCTGCATAAACCGTTTTTACTTCGTGTTCCCTTTGCCGAAGTGTGTAAAAGCAAGATCAAATATGTGATTTCTCCCTCTGCCATCATTGATATGCTGGCGATACTTCCTGCCTACAGGCCGCTGAGGATCCTGCGTATCTTTGTCCTTTTCAGGGTTTTCAAACTGCTTCGCTATACAAAAAGCATCAACCAGTTCGTCGATGTATTGGCAACCAAACGTTTTGAACTCTTTACCCTCCTTTTCCTGCTTCTTTTCATTACATTTACGGCGGGGATCGCGATCTATGTATTTGAAGAGACCAAAAATCCCAATATTACGACACTGTTCGATGCGTTTTACTGGTCGCTTGTAACCATCTCGACAGTAGGTTACGGGGATATCTCCCCCGTTACACAAGAGGGAAAAGCGGTCTCCATGTTCATCATCGTAAGCGGTATTGCGATGATCTCGTTCGTCACTTCTGTCATTGTTTCAGCCTTTTCCGAAAAGCTGGATGAGCTGAAAGAGAACCGTATCATTGAAGATATCAATAGAAACAAAGACTTCATTATCATCTGCGGATATGGGCAAATGACCAAAATGTTTCTGCGGCAGGAGATAGACGGGCACAACGACTATGTGATCATCGATAAAAATACTGAACGGGTAAAACAGGCTATCAAAGATGGTTACAAGGCGATCAACGAAGATGCCAGCCGGCATGATGTCATCTCAAAGTTCAATGTCGATTATGCCAATATTACGGTACTCTCCCTAACTAACAGTGATATAGAGAATATCTATATCGCACTGAATGCAAAAAGCCTTTCACGAAAGATCAAAGTGATCGCACGGGCCACGGATGAGAAGATGAAGAAGAAGTTTGAACTTGCCGGGGTAGATTATGTACTGCTTCCAAACAATGTCGCCAATATGATGCTGCTTACTTCCATCAACCAGCCGGTGATGTATAATGGTATCCATGCGATCCTTACAGGCCGGAATGTGGCGCATATCGATGAAGTTTCCGTCTTTGAATATGGTGACCTTGTCAATAAAAAAATTGGCGATATAGATTTCAAATCCTATAAAATCCTATTTATTGGAATTCAGAGAGGGCTAGAGGGGGAATTTGTATTCAACCCCTCCAAAGAGACGGTACTGCAGGAAGAGGATATACTCTTACTGATGGGCTTGAGGATCAGTATAGAGTACTTTAAAGAGAATTACGTAAGGAGTCATCTGTGAGAAAGTCCGCTTTTGTTTTTGGATATGGAAGGCGTGGAAGCTCCTTTGCAAAAGGACTGAAAACAGATGATTACCACCTCTATATTGTCGAGAACAGGGAAGAGGAGTATGAAAAGGCAAAAAGCGACGGCTATATCGATGTCGTCTATCTGGATGTTACGAAAGATGAAGAGCTTGAAAGCCTGCCTATGAGTAATCAGAGCTATATTATCTGTGTCATGGAAGATGAACACTTGAATGTCTTTTTGACACTCTCATTGAGGGCACTTTTCCCTCATGCCACGATTGTGGCGATATCAGACTCTATTCATGTAACCCAGAAACTCAAAATGGCTGGGGCAAGCAAAGTGATAGATCTCTATCAGGTCAGTGCCAACCGTATTCATAATATTTTGAGAAAACCGGTAGCGACAAAACTGCTTGATAGCTTTATCTCCAACGATTACGCGATCTCATTCAGGGAAATAGAGATCCCTCTCGGTTCCTGTCTGGACGGGGTGATGGCGAACGATATTGATTTTTCCAGTCATGGCGTACTTTTGTTGGGGATGATAGATGTGGAGCTCAGCCACAAGTTCATTTTCATTACCAGTGGGATCCAGCATAAGCTGGATGAGGGAGATACTATCGTGTGTATCGGCTATAATGAGGATCTTGACAGGTTTGAAGCAAAAATCAAAGAGATCAAAGAAGGACAGCAGCAATGAAAATAGCGATTATTGGAGCAGGGAAATGGGGACAGGCACTTTACCATGCCTATAGCCAGAAGAATGATGTGGTGATTCATTCCCGTACGATAAAACCTATAGAAAACTTTGTCTCCCTGGAGGAGGCACTGGAGAGAAAATATATCATTATGGCCATTCCTGCGCAGTTTGTACGTGAATGGATGCAGGAGCATTTCGAGGATAGAGGACAGAGTATCCTCGTAGCAGCCAAAGGGATAGAGACCTCTACCGGTGCTTTTCTCAACGAAATCTACGGAGAGTTCCTTCCGGATGATAGACTGGCCTATATCTCCGGCCCCTCTTTTGCCGCAGAAGTACAGCAGTCACTCCCTACTGCACTGATGATCAGCTCGACCAACAGAAAACTGGCGCAGATTTTTGCCAGACATCTTCCCGATTTCATCAAGGGGTATGTCGATGACGATGTAGTGGGTGCGGAGGTTTCCGGCGCCTATAAGAATGTCATTGCCATTGCAGGCGGGGTGTGTGACGGTCTAGGGCTTGGAAACAATGCCAGGGCCGCACTTATTTCACGCGGCTTGGTAGAGATGACACGGTTTGGTACATCATTTGGTGCAAAAACGGAGACTTTTCTCTCTCTGGGAGGTGCGGGAGACCTTTTTCTGACGGCAAGTTCCAGGCTCTCCCGTAACTACAGGGTAGGACTTGGTTTGGCAAAAAGAAAAAGTATGGATGAGATACTGGCAGAGTTGGGAGAGGTTGCAGAGGGGGTTCCGACTGCCAGAGCGCTGCATGAGATTGCAGAGAAAAACGGACTCTATTTGCCTATTGCTTCTGAGGTATACGCTATGATTGAAGAGGGAAAAGACCCGCGCCAGAGTGTACGGGACCTGTTGGGTTGAAAAAGAGAAGAGAGAAGGATTGGATTTGATGCGTCTGCTGGTATTGCTACTGCTTTTTGTCAACCTTTTTGCAGAAGGGAATGTTTCTAAATCTTCTGAGGGCAGTGAAGACAATACTTCCAAAATATCGCTGCCTTCCAAAACGGTCTATGTCGAAGGGATGGAAGCTTGTACAGCATCGGATATTTATGATGCGATAAGTGCGGATCATCCAAGTTTTTTCCAGTTTTGGAAGGAAGATAAAGCGACGATCAAGAATAAGCTTATTCCAACGATCTCACCGGCATTGAGAAATTTTTATGATTCTGAGGGGTACTACGATGCAGAGTTTGAGATCAAAGAGGGTAAAAATGATATCCATATTGCCATAGAGGAGGGAGAGCCCGTCCATATCGCCGATATCAATATCAGCAGTGATTTTGATATCTCCGAGCTTGTAGAGTTTAAAAAGGGCGAAGTTTTCAAAGCCAAAGATTTCATTTCACTCAAAGGCAGGATCATTGAGCAGCTGCTTAAAGAGGGATACTGCAGTTACGAGCTGGACAGTAAAGCCTATGTCGACCTGGAAAAACACACGGTTGACATACGTTTTGTACTGAATAAAGGGGGCGTCTGTACTTTCGGGAATGTTACAGTCACCGGGTTGAAAACGATCGATCCACAGATCGTCAAATCACGGGTACGTGCGGAAGAGGGGTCACGGTTCAGTACCGAGGCGGTACAAAATACATCTGCTGCGATCTATGGGCTTCAATCTTTCGATTCCGTTCTGATCAATGTAGACAGAAAATTCTATAATGTCGTACCTGTGGATATTCGGGTGCAGGAGATGGAAAACCCCTATCATGTAGAGGCGGGTGCGGGGTATGATACCTATGTCGGCGCACGTGTCCATGGAACATTTGTCAAACACAATTTTCTGGGCAATGCCCAGCAGCTGAGCCTGAAAGCATCCTGGTCACAGCTTGAGCAGCTTGCGATCATTGATTTTTATAAACCGCTTTTTACAAATATTTTAGATGTTGATTTTGACCTGGGGGTCAGTACCGGCTATTCTAATCTTGAATTTGACGGTTTCCGTGAGACAAAAGTGTTTATAAAAGGTTTTTTCAAACATGAAAGTGAAAAGCTGAAGTTTATCACCGGATTGACTTTCGAAGTGATAGAGATCTCGGAACTGGATGACGATATTCCACTTTTGCCTGATTATGCGTACGATACCTTCCTGCTTGCCTACCCCTATCTCGATATCACCTATGATGCGAGGGATTCCAAACTCAACCCCAAGTACGGTTACTACCTCTCTGCCTATACGGAGTACGGTATCCCGACAGATACCGATTCGAGTCTTTATCTGAAAACCGAACTGGAAGCACGGGGCATCTACACCTTTTCAAACCTGACCATGGCGATCGTCGGGAAGATAGGTTCGATCGACATTATGGATGACTCCTACCGTGGAATTCCGGAATCGAAAAAATTCTTCGGCGGGGGCGCCTACTCCAACCG
>Ga0256913_10000391_pt1 | contig 22642 bp, 16 predicted proteins | sample Axial_MatmetaG_FD_185970 | JGI IMG/M metagenome (GOLD analysis project Ga0256913, IMG submission 185970) | Deep-sea worm associated microbial mat communities from Axial Seamount, Juan de Fuca Ridge, Pacific Ocean - Axial_Mat | ecosystem: Environmental > Aquatic > Marine > Oceanic > Microbial... | reverse complement strand
GCCAACAGATTGGTATACATGCCTTGAGTTTCATCAGGAAACGCTCATTTCCCCAACGAACGCTCTCAGCAGTCAGCTTTCAGAGAAAAATTGAAGAAACAACTTGTTAAACCAAAAGTTAAAGACTGACAGCCAACAGCCCATCCGGAAAACGACAGTTTCCGGATGGAAATCAACAAGTTTAACCAGTCATCATGGAAAGTCACTCGCTCAATCAGGTGATAAAACCCGACAATGCATATCGTGGTTCATAAAAACCTGTCAAGAAAAACTTGAACTTCCGGGAAATTCCCGCTACGTACTGACCATGTTCAGTCACCAACCGCTTATCCTGGCCCCCATGGCCGGCATTACCGACAGTCCTTTCCGCCAGCTGGCTAAAAAATTCGGCGCCGACCTGGTGGTTACCGAAATGATCAGCGCCAGGGGGCTGATGCAAAATGACCGGAAAACCAGCGCCATGCTCAGCTTTGAACCGCTGGAACAGCCATTGATCGTTCAACTTTTCGGCCGGGACCCGGAAATCATCCGAGACGCCGCCCTGAAAGCCCTTGACGCCGGAGCCGCCTGCATTGACATCAACATGGGCTGCCCGGTAAAAAAAGTCGTCAAAACCGGCGCCGGTTCAGCCCTGCTCAAAGATATCAGCCAGATCAAAAAGATTTTGCAGGCGCTGGCAAGACCTCCGGCAGTTCCCTTCACCATTAAAATCCGGTCGGGCTGGGACCACCACAGCCTGAACGCCGACATGGTTATTCACCTCGCCGCCGACCACGGTGCCAAAGCGGTATTCTGCCATCCCCGAACGGCGGTTATGATGTTCAGCGGCGCCGCCGACTGGAACTATCTGGAAAAAGCAGCCTGTCAGGCAACCATTCCGGTCATTGGTTCCGGCGACCTCAACACTCCCCTGGAGACCGTCCAGGCACTAAAACATCCCGGCATTGCCGGGGTAATGCTGGGCCGGGGAGTCCTCGGCTGTCCCTGGCTGTTTGGTGAAATCAAGGCAGCTATCGGCAAAGGAAAAGCGACACCCGTCACCTGGTCGGAGAAACTGGCCACCATTTTTCTTCACTGGAAGCTGCTCGAAGACCATAAAGGAGAAAAAACCGGATTCCTGCTCTTCCGCAAACATTTGGCCTGGTACAGCCGCGGCCTGCCGGGAGCCGCCGCTTTTCGACAGCGGGTTTTTGCAACCTCAGGCAAACAGGAGCTCACCAACCTGGTACGAATGTTTTTCAATCCTTTCACTGCCGACAACGGAAAAGAGCAAACCTAGGGAGACGGAGACAGCTTATTCGTCAGCTGCAGCAACTTTCCCCCGCAGCTGCCCGCAGGCAGCGGCAATATCAGCACCTTTACTTTTACGAATGATACTGGTCATGCCACTGTCCAGCAAGTTAGCCTGAAAGGCGGAAATCTGCCCATCCGTGGGACGCTGAAAAGGCAAATCAGGATGTTCATTAAAGGGAATCAGGTTTATTTTGCTTTTCAGGGGTTTCATCAGCTTTACCAGCCGGGCGGCATCGGCAAGCCGATCATTGATATCTTTGAGCAAAATATATTCAAAAGTAATCCGGCTTCGTCGTTTAAGGGGAAACCGCCGACAGGCGGCAAGCAAAGCCTCAAGATTGTAGCGTCGGTTAACCGGCATCAGGCGGCTGCGGGTTTCATCCTCGGTAGCATTCAGGGATATCGCCAGACACACATCAGCCTGGGTACCAAGTTTTTCCATCCCGGGAACCAAGCCACAGGTTGAAACCGTAATTCTCCGGGCTGAGAACTGCAGGCCGTCGTCATATTTCAGGATTTCAATCGCTTTTACCAGCCCATCGAAATTATCCAGAGGTTCACCCATGCCCATAAAAACAATATTGCTGATTCGCCGCTGCTCCCGGTCAACCCGTTTCTGCACCTGCACAACCTGATCAACGATTTCCCCAACCTTGAGGTTGCGATGAAAGCCCTGCCGGCCGGTAACACAGAAACGGCATCCCTGCCGGCACCCCACCTGGGTTGAAAGACAAAGCGTCAGTCGTTTTGGCTCGGGAATCAATACCGTTTCAATACAGGAACCATCAAACAACCGGAAAAGAAATTTCCTGGTCCCGTCAGCTGCGGTTTCCGTGGCCCGGCAGGTCAACGACTGCACGGTCGCCACGTCCGCAAGCTGCTGCCTGAAAGAACGGGAAAGGTTAGTCATTTCCGCAATGTTGTCCACCCGGTGGCGATAAAGCCAGGCAATAATCTGATCGGCCCGGAACCGCTCTTTTCCCATCCCGGCCAGCATGGCAACCAGTTCACTTCTAGTCAAATCCTTTAAATTACATTGTTGCTGGTCTGCTTTTGACATCGGTTTTGCTTTCCTTTGGAATTTTTGGCCTTTCATCTCAACCTTTCTACACCAAAAACTTTGACCACAATTTTTTACTCGGTTTGTTGTCCCATAATGAGCGGGCTTGCTTTTCTCAACACGCTTTAAATCAAGATGAAAAATGGTATTTTTTTACATAATCTGGCTAAAAAAATACTCACTTTCTCAAAATCGAGTCTTCTCACGTAATTACACAATGAAAGTCAGCTGTAAGCACATTGACATTAAAATTATTTTTATCAGATAACTCCTTTAGTTTCCAGAAGTTACTCTAGCACATTTTTCTTGTTTAACAAACATTACACGTATGGCATTCATTTTGCAAAAATACTCTGGAAATCCATTTTTAGTGGAAGTTTTTTTCACATTTTTCCCGAAGTCCGCAAACATCGACAGTAATAAAATCACTCGATGCCTAAAATTGCAGGGTGCTATTCTCCATGACTGACCACATTTTCCTTCAATCTGAAATTGAAAGATGCATTTTACAGCTCTCCCCTGATCTATCAAGCCAAACCCTGCAAAAAAAAGCAAAAAGCGTCAACTTGCTGCTTAAAGCCCCCTTATACCTGGCATCATCGCAGGATAAAACCCTGGTGATTGAAATGTTTGCCTCTTTTGCCCGTAAAATAATTCCTTACCGGAAAATGACCTTTTCTTTGTGGAATGATTCAGCGCAAGCGCTGGAATTGCTTTTCAGTCATGGTTTTACCGATCAGCAGACATCTCTCTTAAAAGCCAGGGAACCATTCAGTCATTGGGGCACTGAACTCGGCAAACCTTTATTGATTAAAAAATCTTCAGTGTCAAACCGCGATATTTTTCAGACGCTTGGCATTGAAGAAACAGCTGTTATCCCGGTCACCTGGCAGGGAAAAGTACAAGCCATCTGGCAACTGTTTGCAACCCGACCAAAGACGTTCACCATGGAGGACCTCCAGCTATTCTGGACCTTAACCATGCAATGTGACATTATCTTCCAACACCTGAGCAAGCGGGAACAAATTCAAAAACAGGCGATCATCGATGCCCTCACCGGCCTTTACAATCGTCGTTTTTTTGATCGACAGCTGAAAGTTGAAGTCGACCGGGCTCATCGGCAAAAATCCACTCTATCTTTGTTAATGATTGATATAGATAATTTCAAAAAATTCAACGATCTTTACAGCCATCAGGCAGGCGACAATGCACTTAGAGAAATGGGAATATTGCTGCCGGAAAATTCACGAACTGTTGACACCATCTGCCGTTACGGTGGAGAAGAATTTGCTATTATACTGCCCAACACTGACTATATCAAAGCTTTTCTCATTGGGGAACGGCTGCGAAGAGCGGTAGAAGAACACCCTTTTCCCATCAATCACAATACAACTGTCGCCATGACATTGAGCCTGGGAATCGCATCGTATCCTGAAGTTGCCAGTTCAGACAGCGACTTGGTTCGCAAGGCAGATATGGCCCTGTATGAAGCAAAACGACTGGGGAAAAATAAGGTAGTGCTTTATTCACCCCAACTTGAAGGCATTGAAAAACGTGAAGGAGGCAGTAAAGGCATTAACCTCAACAGCATAGATTTTTTCATGGAAGCCATGCGTTCATTGGCTGATGCCAGAAAATTAATGCGCTCTTTATTAAATATTCTTTTGCCGGCTTACCATACCAAACAAGCGCTCTACGTTGAAATCGACCAAAAGGTCCAACAAATCACCCTGCTTACCAGCCAACCCACCGACCGTTCCCATCATGATGAATGCTACGTATCACTGCCTTTTTCTTCCAAACTCAATGAATTACTTTCCCAATTACAGACTTATGGATACCTTCCGGCTGATATAAAGCAGCAACTGATGGTTTTAATTCCCAAAGGCCCCACTTACCCGTGGAATCATGTCTACTGCCATCCATACCAATGCACTGACTCTACCGATGCTTTTTTTCTTCTTTTTTTGGGTGAAAAAGAAACACAATTGGAGGAAAAGATAAACTCATCGTCATTGGGAAAGCATCTTGATGAGGCGATTGAACTGATATCACGCGGATTGAAGATGCAGCAACAGCAACGCTCTTTTTACCGTCTGGCGGCTAGAAAACTCATTGCCCTGTCAGAAACTCACTTACCCTATTATCAACACCACAGCTACAGGGTTTCATCTCTGCTGGCAGGCTTTGCCAAACAATTGGAACTGGCTGACGACCTCACCCATTCACTGTCTGACACTGCCTATTTTTATGATCTTGGTTTGATGAGCATCAGCAGCGATATCTTGTTGAAAGACACCCCACTAACCCATAATGAACGAAAAATTTGCCAACGTCATCCCTTGATCAGCTGGGAAATCTCCCGTTTTTCACCCAAACCCATCGAACCGGACAAGTCAGCAATCCTGCATCACCATGAAGCCTACGACGGCTCTGGATACCCTCACCAACTTTCCGGCAGCAACATCCCGATTACGGCCCGCATTCTGGCTTTGGTCGACAGTTATGCAGCCATGACCTCCATGAGGCCTTATCGTAAAGCCAAAGAGTCAAAGCAGGCTATCAAGGAAATTTCAGTTTTGGCCGGAAGTCGTTTCGACCCCGTCCTGACCAGTGAATTCTGCCGTTTTGTCGAAACCACCCAGGCTTAAAAGCAGCCGGGGAACGCACTTGGCAGGGAGCAGCCCCCGCCATTTTAAGACCGTAGGATCCAGGCAGATATTCCGATGGTTCCGGAGCAAAAATGATAATGATTTTTACTTGTTTTTGATCCAGCGGGGGTTGGAAAGGTTATATTGTTTCACCTTGTAGTTCATGACCCGTTTGCTGATGCCCAACATTTCTGCAGCATCTTTCTGCACCCAGTTGCACATTTTCAGGGTTTCAACCACCAGTGTCTTTTCCATATCTTTTAATTGAATACCTAAAGGTGGGATTTTCAACGCCAGGCTGTCTCCATTTGATGCTGTTTCCACATCCTCCATAAAAAATAGATCTTCCCGTTTAATCTCACTGCCTTCACACATCAATACCGCCCTTTCCAAACAGTTTTCCAATTCACGAACATTTCCAGGCCATTGATAGCGTTTGAGCAGGGAAAGAGCCCCGGGAGAAATATGACGAACGTTCTTCTTTAAATCACCGGCAAATTTTTTCAAAAAATAATCAGCCAGCAAGGGAATATCTTCTTTACGCTCCCGCAAAGCCGGTATCTTAATAGTAATGACATTTAAACGGAAGTAGAGATCTTCACGGAACGCTTTATCCTGAACAGCCTGAGCCAAGTCTTTGTTAGTCGCCGAAAGGATGCGAACATCAACTTTAATTGTTCTGCCGCCGCCAAGCCGCTCAAACTCCTTTTCCTGGATGACCCGTAACACTTTGGCTTGCGTGTTCAGACTCATATCACCGATTTCATCCAGAAACAATGTTCCCCGGTGAGCCTGTTCAAAGCGCCCGATACGCTGTTTGACCGCCCCCGTGTAAGCCCCCTTTTCATGGCCAAATAATTCACTTTCCAGCAGGTTATCATGCAAGGCGGCACAATTGACTTTAACAAAGCCATTATTGGAACGCTGACTGGAGTAGTGAATGGCACCAGCTACCAGTTCCTTGCCGGTCCCCGTTTCCCCCGTTATCAGAATACTGGCATTGCTGCGGGAAACCTTTTTCAACACGGCAAAAACTTTCTTAATGCTGGGACTTTCACCGATAAAATTGTCGAAGTGATAAATAATATTACGCTCACCGCGAAGATAGGTGAGTTCATGCTCATAATGACGTATTTTCAGCCCGTTGATCACCCGCAACTGCATTTCCTCGACGGAAAAGGGCTTCTGCAAATAGTCGCTGGCACCAAATTTCATCGCTTCCACGGCACTTTCAACCGTACCGTATCCGGTCATCATCACCACGACACTGGAAGGATTCAATTTTTTTGCCGCCTTAAGAACATCGATGCCGCCAATTTTCGGCATCTTTACATCAGTTATCACGACATCATAATTGTGTTTTCCCAACATTTCAATTGCCAGGCCTCCATCTTCCGCCTGGTCGACGACAAAACCTTCAGCCAGAAAAACTGTCGTCAAACTTTCCCGCAACGAAATATTATCGTCAACAATCAGCATCCTGCCACTGATCATGATTGAAACCTCTTTTTCGGCAACAAGAGAAGACCCCTGAACCAACAGGTAGTATGCTAATCTTGTTGCCTAAAATATAACTTCATTGATCTTAGAAGTGAGTTATTAATCGTTAACATCCCATATTCGTTGAATGATTACAGGATGATGAATACTGCAAACTTTCACAGGTTATGTACTGCTTCTGCTTGGCGCAAGTCATCGTTACTCATTTGAATTGGATAAGTAAAAGCTGAGGGAGATGGGAAAGAGAGACAGTTAACCTGTGCGCTTCCTGACCTTCAGCTTTTTTTGACTACAAAAGCTGTTTCGTCGGAAGCACAGGAAAACTTTACCTTAAGTTGCAAAAATGTAAAAAGGCCGTTATTTCACTATATCCCGCGACCAGGAATGCTTACCACAACCTACAGAAAGAAACATAGCGAAAGCTGTAGCGAAAAGAGGAAAGATTCATGGAGCCATCATCATTCCCACTCAATGGTTCCAGGAGGTTTGGAAGAAATGTCATACACGACGCGATTGACACCATGCACCTCATTGATAATCCGGTTGGACAAACGCCCGAGCAGGTCATGAGGCAGACGGGCCCAGTCGGCCGTCATGCCGTCAACACTGGTAATGGCCCTGATGGCAATCACCTTTTCATAGGTTCTTTCATCGCCCATCACGCCCACAGTTTTCACCGGCACCAGCACGGCAAAAGCCTGCCAGATTTCATCATAGAGACCCGCCCGGGTTATTTCTTCAATGACAATGCTGTCAGCTTCTCGGAGAATCGCCAGACGCTCGGGAGTGACGGCGCCGATAATGCGGATCGCCAATCCGGGGCCGGGAAACGGCTGCCGCTTAACCATCTGCTCCGGCAGACCCAGTTCACGGCCAACCTCGCGGCCTTCATCTTTGAACAGCTCGCGCAACGGTTCAATCAGTTCCATCTGCATATGTTCCGGCAGGCCGCCGACATTATGATGACTTTTAATGACCGCCGATGGACCTTTAAAAGAAACACTCTCAATCACATCCGGATACAGCGTTCCCTGAGCCAGAAAGCGGATTTCGCCCAGTTTACCGGCCTCCTCTTCAAAAACGCGGATAAACTCGTTGCCGATAATTTTCCGCTTTTTTTCCGGGTCCGTCACCCCGCCAAGACGGCTCAAAAACCTCTCGCTGGCATCAACATAGCGCAAATTAAGTTTCAGTTTTTCGCCAAATAGCTGCTGAACTTCTTCCGCCTCGTTTTTACGCAGGACACCGTTGTTGACAAAAACGCAGATCAGCTGGCTGCCGATGGCTCGATGAAGGAGCAAAGCAACCACCGAGGAATCAACCCCGCCACTCAAGCCACAGATAACCTTTTCCTTGCCAACCCGTTTGCGGATTTCCTCAATATTGGAGTCAATAAAAGACTTCATCGTCCATAACCCGTGGCAGTTGCAGATGGTAAAAATAAAGTTGTCCAGTATCCGCCGACCACCGGGTGTATGGATGACTTCCGGATGAAACTGCACCCCCCAGAATTTCCTGCTCTCATCAACAACGGCCGCCGCCGGGGCGTTATCCGTCCTGGCAACAACTTCAAAGCCCGGAGGCAAACCGGTTGCCCGGTCTCCATGACTCATCCACACCTGCTGCGGAAAGCTCAAACCGGCCAGCAGGGGATCGGGCCGGTCACCGGCCGTCAGTTCCGCCTTGCCGAATTCCCTCTCCCTGGTCTGTTCAACTTTCCCACCCAACTGGATAACCATTTCCTGCATGCCATAGCAAATCCCCAGCACGGGAAGACCCAGATCAAGGATAGCCGGATCAAGATGAGGAGCTTTATCACCGTAGGTGCTGGCAGGACCACCGGAAAGAATTATCCCGGCCGGTGCATAAGCTTTCACCTGTTCAACAGTCATATTATAAGGATAAATCTCACAATACACTTTGCTTTCACGAACCCGACGGGCAATAAGCTGGGTATACTGGGAACCAAAATCCAGAATGAGAATTTTTTCGGCATGAATATCAGGGGTCATTGTTTTTTTACCTTCCGGAACATGCGGACGCTTGCTAGTCTAAACGATAATTGGGAGCTTCCTTGGTAATAATGACATCATGAACATGGCTTTCCCGCAAGCCGGCCTGGGTTATGCGCACCATGCGGGCGGAAGTCCGCAGCTGATCAATATCCCGGCAACCAACGTAACCCATCCCGGCTCGCAAACCGCCAATCAACTGATAAATACTTGAGGACAACGGCCCCTTGTAAGGCACCCGGCCCTCAATCCCTTCGGGAACCAGTTTGGCAGCATCAACATCCTGCTGAAAATAACGGTCTTTGCTTCCCGACTTCATTGCCCCCAGGGAACCCATGCCCCGATACATTTTGTAGCTGCGCCCCTGGTAAAGAATTGTTTCCCCGGGGCTTTCTTCCGTACCGGCAAAAAGGGAGCCAATCATCACCGAGTGGGCGCCGGCAGCCAGGGCCTTGACAATGTCACCGGAAAACTTCACCCCCCCGTCGGCAATCAAGGGAACGCCCTCCCGGTCAGCAACCACTTTACATTCCTGCAGGGCGCTGACCTGAGGAACTCCCACACCGGCAACCACCCTGGTGGTACAAATAGATCCGGGGCCGATACCGATTTTTACTGCGTCGGCTCCGGATTGAATCAGCCGTTCAGTAGCTTCCGGAGTCGCAACATTGCCAACAATCAACTGGCAGGGAAAATTTTTCTTGGTATCGATCGCGGCTTCCAGCACCCCTTTGCTATGCCCATGGGCGGTGTCAATAACTATCACATCCGCTCCGGCCGCCAGCAGGGCATCAATCCGCTCTTCACGGTCTTCCGACACCCCAACTGCCGCCCCAACCCGCAACCGACCCAAACTATCCTTACAAGAAAAGGGATACTTGCGGGTTTTTTCAATATCCTTGATGGTGATCAATCCCTGCAGGCGGCCGCGGTCATCGACAACCAGCAGCTTTTCAATCCGGTTTTCATGAAGCAGAACCTTAGCTTCTTCCATACTGATACCTACCGGCACCGTCACCAGGTTATCCTTGGTCATGACGTCTCTCAAGGAACGCTCCATTTTGGTTTCAAAACGCAAATCCCGGTTGGTAACAATGCCTACCAGCTTTTCTCCGTCAACAATCGGCACCCCGGAAATCCGATATTTCTTCATGATTTCCAATACTTCATACACTTTTTGATCCGGATGCATGGTGATGGGATCAACGATCATACCGCTTTCTGATTTTTTGACCTTGTCAACTTCCAGCGCCTGGGATTTTATCGACATATTTTTATGGATGATGCCGATGCCGCCCTCCCGGGCCATACAGATGGCCGTCTGGGACTCGGTAACCGTATCCATGGCGGCGCTCAACAAAGGAATATTCAGTTTTATTTCCCTGGTCAGCCAGGTGCTCACATCCGTATCCAGAGGTAAAATCTCGGAATAACTGGGCTGCAATAAAACATCGTCAAATGTCAGAGACAAAGGGATAGTTCTTTCACTCATGAATGGCTCCTGTTATTTATCAACCACAACCAAAGGTTCGAAAAAATTCAGATCTTTCCTTTGCCGCCGCATCACCGTCCTTCAACGGCGAGAAACTTTTCAGCCATAGCCACCTCCCGCCGGCAGCCAATATAAACGGGACAGCGCTGATCAAGGTGCTCCGGAATAACATCGAGAATCGGCATGGTGCCAGTGCTGGCAGCCCCACCGGCATTTTCAATCAGAAAAGCCATGGGATTCAGTTCGAAAGGCAGGCGAAGCTTGCCTTCAGGACTGTCGGAAAGGGCCGGATACATAAAAATCCCTGAACCTTTCAGCAAAATCTGGTTGACATCCGGAACAAAACCGCCACTGTAGCGCAATTTGTAGCCGTTATCTTCCAGATAACTGACAAATGTACGTTGATTGGGTAAATATTTCTGCCGCAACCCCCCGGGGCTGTAAATATTTCCATGATCTTTCAAAACAATATTTTCCCGGGTCAAAGTATATTCCCCCAGACTGTTCAAAGTAAATTCATAAACCCCGTTGCCCACCGAATAAACCAGGGTTGTCCGCGGACCATACAAGACATACATTGCCCCCACTTGATTGCGTCCGGCCTGCAAAGGATCATTGCCGGGATAAATGGAAACTATTGTCCCTACAGCTAAATTTACATCAACCAGTGATGAGCCATCCAGAGGATCGTAACAAACCGCATATTGTCGCAGTTTTCCCTGGCGTTCAAAAATAATAATTTCACTTTGTTCCTCGGAAATAATCCTGGAAACCCGCCCGGTATGATCCAGGCGATCTTTGATGATCTCGTCGGCCAAAACATCTAGCGCCAGCTGCTCTTCTCCATAGAGGTTGCTGGTCCCGGCAAGACCCAGGTCACCGGTACGCATGGCGTGATTGATATATTTGGAGGCCACGCCAACTTCATAAATGATGCTCGCCAGCCCCATCTCGACCCCACATCGCATCAGGTGATTCCACAAACCCCGTTTAACATGTTTCCGCTCACTCACCATTTTTTTCTCCTCTTTGGCCAACAAAACAGCATAGTTAACGGCGTAGCCCGGCCATTTTCACCTGCTCAATATAGACCTTGATGCCAGCGGCAATCCCTTCCGCAATCTTTTGCCGGTAGGCGGCTGAATCAAGCCTCTTTTCTTCCATCCGGTTAGAAACAAATGAGGTTTCCACCAGAATACTGGGCATCTGGGCCCCGATCAAAACGTAAAAAGGGGCCTGCTTTACTCCCAGGTTTTTGACGTGACGATATTTTCCCTGCAGGTGTTTCACCAGATGGTCCTGAACCGAACGGGCCAGTCGACTGGATTCACTGATTTTTGAATTGCGCATGAGATCATTTAAAATGAGCTGCAAATCACTGATTTTTTTAGTCGAGGTGGCATTTTCCTTGGCGGCCAATTCCATCGCTTCTTTGTCGGTAGCCAGGTTAAGAAAATAAGTCTCAATCCCATGGGCCTTCCGATTGCGACTGGCATTGGCATGAATGGAAACAAACAGGTCTGCTTTTTTGGTATTGGCAATGACCGTGCGTTCTTCCAGAGGGATAAAACAATCATGGTCCCGAGTCATTACTACCTGGCAATTCATCTGCCTTTCCAGCTCGGCTTTCAGTTTTTTGGCAATATCCAGAACCACAAATTTCTCTTTGACCCGGTGCGGACCGATAGCCCCTGGATCTTTGCCGCCATGTCCGGGATCGATGACAATTTTACCGATGCCCAGCCCCAATTGCTGGGCCAGAGAGAGCTGATCGTCGCCGACATTGCTTTTCCCGTTTTTCGCCGCCGTTCCTTTTGCCCCCAGGGATTTTCTGGCCAATCGTTCCTTGGCCCGGTCGCCGATAACATCAACGACAATCCGCGGTGGGTTGCTGAGATCAAAAATTTTATAGTCGGCAATGGAATCCAGATTAATAACGGTGCGGACTGTCTGTTTGTTGTACTGGGCAACTTTCACTCTTTTCAGAATACCGTCATTAATATCAATGTTACGACTTTTGCCGCTGATAAAAGCGTTGCGAAGATCAAGATAAATTGATTTAATCCGGTCTCGCTGCTGTTTATCTTTCAGAATCCCGCGCGTATAGGAAACTTCATGATCCAGATCAATCACCACCCGGGTATAAGTCGGGGATGACCAGTAACGGATATTGTCAACCCGGGCTTTGCCTTTCAATGAACCTTTTCCCCGTGGAGCATCGGGTTGATAGACTCCGGTACCACCAGTCTTCACACAGGAAGATGGAACTTTTTTCGCTGGTGGCGCCAGAATCAATCTGGCCCTGGCTTTGCCGGCCATATCACCTTTGGGAAAATCCTGAATAACCTGCCTGAAATATGACCTTGCCTGTTCCTGACGACCCATCCTGATAGCATTTAGCCCCATATGATAAAGGGAATCATCAGCCAAACGGCTGCCACGATAATCAGCAACAATTTTCCCATACAGGTTGTTGGAACGTTGTAAATCGGCATTCCAACCGGAATAATTATACAATGAAGCATAGAGACCGGCGGCCAGATAGAGGAAGTCATCGGCACGCTGACTGTCAGGATAAGTCTTATGAAGACGAGTGAAACGATTGATTAAACGAAGCCAGTTTTTTCTTTTTGGCCACTGTTTCCGATCACGATTAAATTGTACATACTCTTTTTTTGCCAGTCTATAGGCTTGCTCGGCTTTCTGATTCATGGTTGAGGTGCTGACAGCCACCGCGAAATGGGCAGTATACAGTACTATCATCAGCGCTATTACCAGCGAGACAACGCCCATCTGGCGAAAAGTATGCACCATCAATCTGTCTCTAATCATGCTCATTGATTCTCAGCCAGCAGAGAAAGCGCCACCCCTTCCAGCAGCCCGTCATCACTCACCGTTACCCGATCAAAACCCAATCGCTCTATAACCTCCAAGACTATCAATCCACCAGCAATAATGACATCTTCCCGACCCCGCTCCAAACCATGAACCTGACGCCGCTGGTCGATGTCCATTTCCCAAAGCTTCCCATGGAGGAAGACCAGCCGGGATAAGCTGAGAGAATAACCGTTGATCATCTTTGGATCATATACCTCCAAATTTTGATCCATGGCGGCAAAAGTAGTCATGGTCCCGGACGTCCCCACTAAAGCTGTTCCCGCCGGCAACGGATAACAACCATGTGCCATCAACTCCCCAACCAGATCATCCAGATAACCGTCAATTTCAGCTTTTAAAACCTGACAATCATCTCGCAAAGGGCCAACAGCAAGATATTTTTCCGTCAGTTTTACCACGCCAAAAGGGTAGCTCACGCTTATGCGGACTGAACCATCGATATCAACCAGAACAAATTCCGTACTGCCGCCGCCGATATCAAAAATCAGCAGCGGCCGCCCGGCAATCGGCACCGCCTGCAAAACCCCACAGGCCGTCAACCTGGCTTCCTCCTGACCTGAAATCACCTCCAGATCAATGCCGGTTTTTCGGGAAATACTCTCAAGAAACTGATGGCCATTATTGGCTTCCCGCACGATACTGGTGGTTACCGCCCGCAGTCGATCAGGAGCATAACGATCAATGACGCGGGAAAAATCTTGCAAAACTTTTCCGGCCCGCAACATTGACTTCCCGCAAAGGCCAGTTTCTGGTTGATAATCGCGCCCCAACCGGGGAATCCGCTGTAGTTTACATAAAGGGTGGCGCACCCCACCGTCCCGGTCAGCAATCAGGAGCCGGAAAGTATTGGTACCGGCATCAATAGCTGCCACCCGCAAAGCCATTACTTCAACCCGGCAATGGATTCAGCCAGATTAAAGCAGTGATCACCGATCTTTTCAAAATTGGTCAACATATCGATAAAAATCAAGCCGGCATCCACGGTGCAGCAACCGGCGTTCAAACGTGAAATATGACCTTTCCGATAATGATCCTCCAACATATTGATGCTGTTTTCCAGGCGCTTGGCTTCAACCATCAACTGTTTGTCTCCACCCTGTTTCAGAGCGTCACAGATAAGTTGAAGGAATTCCGTAGTCTTGGAGGAAATATCCTCCAGTTCCTTCAAAGCCTCCTCACTGAAAACGATTTTACCGTCAAGGCGCCGTTCAATCAACTTTACCAGATTTTCCGAATGGTCGCCAATCCGTTCAATATTGTTCACCATATACATCAGTGAAGTTACCTCCCGGGAGAATTCCGGGGTCAAGGACTGAGGATTCAAAGCAACAATAAAATCCGTTATTTCTTTTTGCAGCATGTCGATACTGTTTTCTTTACGGTATATTTTATCAACCAGCTTCATGGAATAATGATGGGAACATTCCATGGTCTGGACAAACATTTTCAGGGCGATCTCCATCATCCTGATCGTCTCCTGACGGGCCTGGGAAACAGCCAGTGACGGTGTATTCAGAACCCGGTTATCCAGGTAGCGCAGATGGGTTTCCTGCTCGTCATCATCATGGGCAGGAACCAGCCAGGTACTTATCTTGGCCAGTACACCTAAAAATGGTAAAAAGAGCATGCAATTGGCCACGTTGAAAAGAGTATGGGCATTGGCCAGGTGCCGGGCGATGCAAGGTTTGTCACCAACTGCCAGACCATATTTCAACGCCTCACTTGCAGATGTAATCACCAAATCGGGATCACCGGGAGTAATGTAGTCCACCAGTTTAATAAACAACGGAAACAGTAGCAGGATATAGCAAACTCCGATAACATTGAAAATCATGTGGGCCCTGGCCGCCCGCTTGGCGGTAGTGTTGGTCCCGATGCTGGCCAGCAGGGCCGTAATAGTGGTGCCGATATTCTCACCCAACACCAGCCCAACCCCACCTTTGAAACTCAAGGCGCCACTCACCGCCAGGGTCATAGTAATGCCAACCGTGGCACTGCTGCTTTGCAGGATCATGGTTAACAAGGCTCCTGCCAGCACCGCCAGGATGGGGTTGTTGCCGAAAGTGACAAAAGCCTGCTGAAAAGAAGCATGATGCTTGAGTGCGGTCAAACCGCTTTTCATAACCGTTAAACCATAAAAAAGCATGCCGAAACCAATAAGAATTTCGCCATAGTACTGCCAACGGCGGCTGGTGGCAAACAAGCGAAGACCGACCCCCAAACCGATCGCCGGCAAGGCATAATGCTGAACTTTGAAAGCAATCATCTGGGCGGTTACCGTGGTCCCGATGTTTGCCCCCAGGATAACGCCAATAGCTTGTAGCAGGTTCATCAGGCCGGCATTGACAAAACCAACCACCATGACGGTAGTCGCACTGCTGCTCTGAATAACCGCAGTCACCCCCACACCGACCAGAAAAGCGATAAAACGGTTCGTGGTCAGTTTTTCCAATAATTTTCTGAGACGATCACCAGCGGCTTTTTGCAACCCTTCCGACATGATTTTCATGCCATAAAGAAAGAGACCCAACCCGCCCATAAAAGAAAAAATCATCGATTGAATCATGGTAAAATCCTTTTCAACCCTCCTTATTTCTCTATCAGTTTACTGACCGGGACTAAATCTACTTTGGCATCTTGGGCCATGCGCTTGAGATAATGCAACGCCGCTACCGTCTCAGGATAAGGATGACCAATCCCTACCGCTGTTTTTTTAATCTGGGCAATAGCAACTAATTTTTTAATCTGAGCCAGGATATACTGCTCATCTTTGACATTGTCCAGAAAAACATCTCGTTGACCGGCTGGGATTCCGGCCTTTACCGCTTCATCAAAAGCGACAGTTCCCGCCGTAGTCCGACTGTCAATAAAAAAAAGGGGTTTATCATGCAGACAACGCATAAACAAAGCCATAATATGTCGGTTCTCCGTCAATTGAGAACCCATATGATTATTGATCCCCACAATTCCCGGAACAGCTGAAAGTTCCCGATTGAAAGAAGAAAGAAGCTGCTGATCATCCATGCTGTCAAGCAAGGCGCCGGGACCGGGATCCACATCCGGGTACCCATGGGGCTGCATGGGTACATGCAACATAACCTGCTGGCCGGCATCCCGCAACAGGCTGGCAACTTCACGGGCATGAGGAGCATAAGGAAAAATGGAAAAGGTCAGGGGAACTGGCACTTGGAGAAACTGCCGGGCAATGGGCAGATTCATACCCATATCGTCAATAATAATCGCAATCCGGGGAGGTTTTGGTCGGGGAAGATTATGAACTTTATCCGGACCAATCCAATGGAGGCGCAAGCTACCCAACACATAACCTTGCCGGAGGATAAGAAGAAAATTTGTTTTACTCCCGTCCATATAAGACAGAAGCTGGTAACCCGCCTGATTCTCATCCGCAAGCTGTCGACAAGCGGCAAAAAAAGTTTTAACCTCGTCAGGGTTCTGATATATCCCCTCCCAACGGGTCAGCAACCAGCGATGGGAACCACGGGAAACCCATTCCGTAAAACGTTCGATGGAATCGGCATGCACATATTTCTGCGTCAATTCATCGATGGCAGACAGGAAAGGCCGATCATCAACAGGTGAAAAAACAGCATCTGAGGGCCTGTTTTTCGCCGTTGAAGGAGGCGGTTGTTCATTATTACTGAGCCACAAAAACAGGCCCAACAATAGGATGGCAACCAGTAATGTGCCAATGCCGAGCCAAAAGCGTAATGATGTAAAACGCACGTTATTTTTTGTCCGTTATAAAGTTATCAACGTCAAATCACAAAACAGATTCCGAGAATGTCGGCAAAAGCAAGCATTTTTCATCCCAACCAATTCGCGGACACAAACGGATATTCCACCAACCAGTTACATCCAAGCCAAACGGGGAAAATCTTTAACAATTAAAGTTAAAGAAAATCAATTCTGGACCTGTAGATGTTTAAAAACCTGCCAGCCTTGCAGCAGCTCTACCGCCCGCTGCAGTTGAACATCCTGTTTTTCACCCTGGTCAAGTCGGGATAAGGTTGTTTTCTCCCGGGATTTTTGCAACGATTTTTTATCAGATTTTGTTTGGTCCTCAGTTTTATCATTTTTTTTCTGCTGGTCGTGGTTTTCAAAGTGCCCTTTTAAATCCTTTTCCTTCAATTGGTGGAAAATAGACTTTTTCTTATCGGTTTTTTTAACCACAACACCCTCTTCCACAACAATATCCGGGGTAATGCCCTTGGCCTGAATGGAACGTCCATTGGGGGTGTAATACAACGAGGTTGTCAATCGGATCGCCGCCCCATCGTCCAACGGGATAATGGTTTGAACAGAACCTTTTCCAAATGTCTGCGTTCCCATAATAACCGCCCGTTTATGATCCTGGAGGGCACCGGAAACAATCTCCGAAGCACTGGCACTGCCTCCATTAACCAGAACAACGATGGGGTAATCTCCTTCCGTTCCATCATCATGGGCATAATATTTCATATTTTGATCTTTGCGCCGGCCATCCGTATAGACAATCAACCCGCTTTTGAGAAAATAATCGGAAACCCGCACCGCCTGGTTTAACAATCCACCGGGATTGTTACGCAAATCCAGTACCAGGCCTTTCAGATGTCCATTTTTCTTCAAACCGTCTATTTTTTTAATCATGTCCGTCGCGGTCCGCTCCTGAAACTGGGTCAAACGAATATAACCGATGCCATCAGTAAGCGTTTTATCCTTAACGCTAACAATTTTGATGATGTCTCTGACAATGTCCACTCTTTTCAACTCGGAAAGACCTTCTCTCATAATCCAGATGGTAATTTTTGTCCCTTTCGGCCCCCTCATTTTACGCACCGCTTCCATCAGGGTCATGTTTTTAGACAACTCATCATTAATTTTCAGAATCCGGTCCCCCGCTTTAATGCCAGCCCTGAAGGCAGGAGTATCCTCTATGGGTGAAACAACCGTCAATACCCCGTCCCGAATGGTAATCTCGATGCCCAAGCCGCCGAAACTTCCCTGGGTTTCGACTTGCATTTCCTTGAACATCTCCGGCGGCATGAAAGATGAGTGAGGATCCAGATCGCTGAGCATGCCCTTGATAGAACCATAAATCAGTTTCTTACTGTCTACCGGCTCAACGTAGTATTTCTGCACAGAGACAGGGCATCGGTGAACTTCTTAATATTCTCGTAAGGAATATCATCTTCTTTTGCCGCGGAACTACCGCCCATCAGGGTAATATTCAGGGATACCATAACCAGCAACATCAGGCAGACCAGCAATAAAAGCGATTTTCCCCGGTATTTTCTTTTCATGTTCCAATTCCTCCCAACCGATATTTTCAAGCTTTACAACTCGTTATTACTTTTTGGAATTATGAGAATGACTATGCAACCCCTTCTCCACCCGTCAGCCCTGAGCCATCGGCGACACCCATTCAAGGGGATCCTGAGGCCGACCATGTTTTCTGATTTCAAAATAAAGGGCAGGACCAATAAGTGAATCCGTATCACCAACTGAGCCGATCACTTCATGTTGACGAATATTTTGGTTAACTTTGATTTTAAATTCCAGTAAATGACCATAAATTGAGTAATAGCCTTCGCCATGGTCAATAATGATCAGGTTTCCATATCCTTTCAGCCAACTGGCAAAAATAACCTGACCGGGGAAAATCGCCTTCACCGCCGTTCCCAACGGTGCTTCGATATCAATACCTTTGTGTTCCGTTACCGTTTTGAAACGTCGGTCCCGTTCCAACCCGAAAAATCTGACCACGACCCCACTGGTGGGCATGGGCAGACGGCCCTTTTGTTTGGCCAGCGAACCATGATCCATGGAACTTTGACTGCGAGAAGCAATGATTTTCTTCAGCTTCTCGGCTGCCTCGGCCAGTTCTGCAACTAAAGCGGCATAATACTCTTTTTTTCCCCTGATTTTATACAGCAGCTTATTTTTTTTAGCAATATTTTCTTCAAGAACCTCCAGCTTCAAGCTCTTCTGTTTCCTAGTTTCCACCACCTGCAATCGCTGTTTCTCCAAGAGCTGTTTAATCCGCTGATGATCCTGCAAGAGACGGCTGAAACGAGTCAACTGCTGCTGGTCATAGTCAAGAATATGTTTCAGGTAAACAACCTGATTCATTTTGTCCTTTATGTCTTTTTCTCCAAAAAGCTTTTCCAGCAGCACTCCGGGCGGGGTCATGTACCGTGCTTTCAAACGGTGATTGAATTCCCGACGCTGTTGATCCATGGCCACAGCTATCTGCCGCAACTGCTTTTCTTCACCAGCCATGGCCCCCTCCAACACCCGAAGCTGCCGCTGCAAATCCTGGATGTTGAGCTCCAGAGCATGACGTTCCCGGGAAACAGCATGCAGTTCAGCCAGTAATCGTTCTTCCTGCTGCCGTGAGGAAGCTTCCTGCTGTCGGCTTTTCCGCAATTTCCTTTCCAACTGCTTCAACCGATCATGTTCCGCCGTTGACAAACCAGCAGCCCGGGCAGCGGGCAGCAGTTTCAAACAACCGCCTGGTAACGGCAGCAGGACGGCCACCATAACCAGTACCCAGATCAGCAAGCGATGGTTTTCATTGTCTGACAGGCGACAGAAAAAAAATCCGGAAATTTTCAGCAATGATACTTTTCCCATCAGGCCAGATCAGCTTCCCCGCACCCACTTAAATGATACCAGGAAACCCAATGCTCCCAACAATACCCCCAGGGCAATAAAACCACCCAACATCCGCGGAGTGAAAAAAGCCAGTGAAAACATTCCCTGGAGAAAGGGAAAGCTTTGCTGAAGCCAGGAAACCAGGTAATAATACAGGGCATAAATGGCGGCTACAGACAACAAGGAAGCAACCAGTCCCTGAAAAATACCTTCCAGCAGGTAAGGGGTGGCAATATAGAAACGGGTCGCACCGACCAATTCCATAATATCAATGGCATCGCGACGGGAATAAAAAGACAGCTTGATGGTATTTGAAACGATGAAAACCGTGACAAAAAAGAGGAAGCCGGTAACCCCGAGTCCGGCAATATGCAAAAACTTTATCAAAGAGAAGAAATGCCTGAGCCACTGCTGACCGTACTGCAGTTCTTCCACCCCGGGTTGTTTTCTGATTTGTTTGGCAAGGTTTTCCACGGCCTGCATATCTTGCACTTCACTTTTTAACTGCAGCTCAAGAGATGCCGGCAGAGGGTTTTTTTTCAGTCCCTGCAGCAGGCTGGAATCCTTGCCCAGTGATTTCCTGAAACGCTGCATGGCCTGCTTTTTGGAGACATGAACAACCCGGGCCACAGCAGGACTGGATTCACAAAAATGACGCAGGGAGTTCAGCTGGGATTTACTGATGGAATCCTCCAGGTAGACGATCATTTGGAAATCAGTCCGCCAGTCTTCAAGGTTTTTTTTCAAATTCAGATAGCCGAAGGAATAGAGACCGAAGATGACCAGAGAAAAGGTAATAGTAAAAATGGAAATCAGGTTGATCACCAAATGTTGGCGAATATTCTGGTAAGTGGAACGCAAGAGGTAATAAAGGTAGGTCGTCTTCATTGATTTTCTTGGGGTGGAAGGTCTTCCTGCAGCATTCCGTTATGCAGGGTAAAAACCTTGCGCTTGAACTTCTGCAGCAACAGTTGATTGTGGGTCGCCACCATGACCGTGGTTCCCTGGGCGTTGACATTATTGAAAATATTCATGATTTCTGTGGTGATTTCAAAATCCAGGTTGCCGGTTGGTTCATCGGCAAGAATAATCTGCGGGTCATTAACCAGCGCCCGGGCAATGGCTACCCGCTGCTGCTCCCCCCCCGACAACTCCAGGGGATAGCGATAAAGCTTCTGCTCAATTCCCACCATTTTCAGGACTTTCCATACCCTTTTCTTGATTTCATTCCTGGGGGTTCCGGTAATTTCCAGCACCAGGGCAACATTATCAAAGACAGTCCGGTAAGTGATGAGCTTGAAATCCTGGAACACCACCCCGATCGACCGGCGTACATGGGCAATCTGACGGCGTGAAAAACTGGTGATATTCTTGCCGTTGATCAGTATCTGGCCGGATTTCGGCCGTTCAGCCGCAAACAGCAGGCGCAGCAGGGTAGTCTTGCCCGCCCCGCTGGGCCCGGTAAGAAAAACGAAATCCCCGGCTTCAAGGGTGAAGGAAACATCCTGCAGCACCGCCACCGTGGGCAGGTAGCTTTTATAAAGATGAAATACCCTGATCATCCGCAGCCATCTTTTCAATGACATCCCAAAGTTGATTCAGATCATGCACTGGAATTTCCATGCTTTCGGATGAGCGACGCTCTTTCACTTCCAGAATGCCGCGGGCGAAACCTTTCCTGCCCACCGTCAACCTTAAAGGCGTGCCGATCAGATCGGCATCCTTGAATTTAATCCCCGGTCTCTCGTTCCGATCATCGTAGAGGGTTTCTATGCCCCGTTCCCGCAGCTGCTGATACAACTGGTCGCAATAGGACACCACTTCTTCATTTTTGGTATCCAGACACAGCAACGCCACCTTGAAAGGAGCCAGGGCATAGGGCAGCATCATTCCCTGTTCATCATGATTCTGCTCAATGGCGGCGGCGACGGTGCGACCAATGCCGATACCGTAGCAGCCCATGATCATCAGTTTTTCTTTGCCGTGCTGATCCAGGAACGTGGCGGACAAAGCTTCGCTGTATTTGGTTCCCAGTTTAAAAATATGTCCAACCTCAATTCCCCGGACCAGTTCCATCGGCGCCCCGCAGCGGGGACAGGCGTCACCGGCCTGCACATCCACCACATCACCGATTTTGGCGGCGATAAAATCCCGGCCGTATACTACCTGCCGCAAATGGAAACCATCCTTGTTGGCTCCGCAAACCAGCGGCGGCATTGATTCCACTTCCTGATCAGCTATCACTTCCACGCCAGTTCCCACCGGCCCCAGCGATCCGGCCCGGGCGCTAAAAGCTTTAACAATGACATCTTCTTCCGCCAAGGCAATCCAGGGAACTCCCAACAGGGCCTTCAGTTTGGTTTCACTTACCTGCCGGGCCCCGTTGACCACCACCAGATGCAGACCCTGATCACTTTCATAAACCATTGACTTGACGGTCATTTCAGGTTCTATCTGCAGGAAGGCGCAAACCTCTTCGATGCTGCCACAGCCGGGGGTTGACACTTCTTCCATGGCTGGAACATCCTCATTCTTCGCTGTGGAAACCGGGCAGGCACGTTCGGCTTTTTCCAGGTTGGCGGCATAGCTGCAACCGCTGCAGGTGGCAATTGCATCTTCACCCGACTTGGCCAACACCACGAATTCATGGGAAAAGCTGCCGCCGATGGCGCCGCTGTCTGCTTCCACGGCCCGGAAGTCAAGACCGCAACGTTTGAATACCCGATCATAAGCTGTAAACATGGCATGGTAGCTTTTTTCAGCCATCTGATCATCAACATCAAAACTGTAGCCATCCTTCATAATAAATTCCCGCCCCCGCATGAGTCCGAACCGCGGGCGGATTTCATCCCGGAATTTGGTCTGGATCTGGTAGAGATTCAGCGGCAGTTGCCGGTAGGAACGGATTTCATGACGAACCAGGTCGGTGATCACTTCTTCATGGGTGGGTCCCAGGCAGAATTCCCGCTGGTGGCGATCGGTAAAACGGAGCAGCTCCCGGCCATACTGTTCCCAGCGGCCGCTCTCCTGCCAGAGTTCCGCCGGCTGCACCCCCGGCAGCAGCAGTTCCTGGGCCCCGGCC
>Ga0256913_10000390_pt1 | contig 22674 bp, 21 predicted proteins | sample Axial_MatmetaG_FD_185970 | JGI IMG/M metagenome (GOLD analysis project Ga0256913, IMG submission 185970) | Deep-sea worm associated microbial mat communities from Axial Seamount, Juan de Fuca Ridge, Pacific Ocean - Axial_Mat | ecosystem: Environmental > Aquatic > Marine > Oceanic > Microbial... | reverse complement strand
ACCCCCTCTTTGTATTATTAATCCATTGTATTACATCGCTACTTAAAATATCTTTTTATATTGAAATACGAGATTTTAGGATAGCGACGGAGGACAGAGATATAGATGTGAATAGTCCCTTCGACTATCGAGCGGACATATCAGAAGAGTGAATCGCTCATACCATCTTCCGGCAATATACCAGACGGTGGAGATTTCTCTTCTCTATCGGGTCGATCTGTGGCGAAATCGTCACTATCGATCTCTTCGACCTCCAAAACGGTATCTTCGAGAGAATCCAATACCGGATCGCCCGTAATGTGAACCTCTTTTTTACGCCTCACGGTTTTAGCCACTCCATCTCTACCCGATAGAGGTTTTTCGACAGTATGACGCCTGGGTTTCATCCGTTTAACGGAACTCTCCTCACTCTTCGTATTCACGGCATGTTCATTCACACTTCGGGGAGCTTTCAACTCCTGTTTCGTGAGACTCTTTTCAGAGTTTGCCTCTTCTCTATTCTCCTCTACCGCATATTCACCACTATCGACCTTTTCCTCATCCCGTGACAGATTCTCCAGACCGGGCAACTCGACCTGAACGCTTTTTGGACGAGATGGCAAAAATCCTTCATCCAGGAAATCACCGCTCGTCTTTTCGGGCAGTGGAGACATCTTTGTATAGAGCTCTTTTTTACCATCGACCTCACCTATGTAGACTCCATCAGGAATGGGGAACTTTTTGGGTATATTCGGATATATCTTCACCACTCTCCTGTAAAAATCGGCAAATACGGGAGCTGACACTTTTCCTCCGGTCGCCTTTCTACCCAAAGGTTTGTTGCTGTCTCTTCCATACCACACTATAGTGGTGATAGTCGGCGAATAGCCGCAAAACCATGTATCGACACCATCGTTGGTCGTACCTGTCTTTCCTGCCAGTTCGATACCTTTGACCGCCGCTTTCCTACCCGTACCTCTCTTGATGACATCCTCGAGTATGGATGTCATCAGATAAGCCTGTTCCGGTCTGGTGAAATTGGCTATCTCTTTCGGTTTGGTCTCATAGAGCACCGCCTTTTCTCTCGAAACTATCTTGCTCACGAGCCTCGGTTCTATCATATGACCGCCATTTGAAAATACCGTATATATCTGTGCCATCTTCTGTGGGCTGATAGGGAGATTTCCCAATGCTATGGACATATCTCTGGGAATCTTTTTGACATCGAGCAGAGACAGTCTGCGTCTGATCGTTTTGACTCCGATATCGGCCACCAGATTTATCGTTGCGAGATTTCTGGAGTGAACGAGAGCCTCTCTGAGAGTTATGAACCCTTTGAAGTCGTGTTCATAGTTTTTCGGAGCCCAGATTTTCTTTTTGCCATTTTGATAATATTGAAATGTTCTCGCCAAATCCGTAAGCCTGCTCGCAGGATTGTATCCCAGGTCCAGAGCGGTCTGATATATGAAAGGCTTGAATGCCGATCCGGGCTGTCTCTTCATCATCGTCACCCTGTTGAAGGCGCTACTTCGATAATCGACACCTCCTATCATGGATAGAATGTCTCCGGTGGAGTTTTCCACCGCTATCAACGCCCCGTTGATATCCCTATCCGCGCCTCTCTTTCCGCCATACATCTTTTCGGCTCTCTCATACCCTTTTTTCAGAGCCTTGCGACCGGCCATCTGCATCTCCATATCGATCGTGGTGTATATTTTGTACCCACCCGTTCTCAGATCCACGAATTTTCCCCGAAAACGCCTGAGAACCTCATCCACGATATATGGTGCTATATTCTGGGTCAAAGATGTCCTATATACCTTCGGCACCTCTTTGATAGCTTCGAGATACTCGTTTTCGGTTATCCATCCGAGTGTCTTCATCCTGTAGAGTATGGTATTCGCCCTGTTCAGAGTCCTTTTGTAGTGTCTGAGAGGATTGTAGTAGCTCGGTGCGTTGGGAATACCCACCAGTATAGCCACCTCTTTGAGAGTCAAATCCCTCAGATTTTTATGAAAATACCCCTGCGCGGCCGTCTTCACACCATAATAGTTGTTACCGTACGGTATCTCGTTGAGATATCTCTCGATAATCTGTTCTTTCGTCAATACATTCTCTATCTTTATGGCGAGAATGGCCTCTCTAATCTTTCTGGAGAGTTTCTTTTCGTTGCTGAGCAATTTGTTTTTGACGAGCTGTTGCGTCAGAGTACTGCCACCCTCCACGAACTTGCCGGCTTTGATATCGACTATCATGGCTCTGATTATGGCATCGGGGTTTATTCCTTTGTGTTCGAAAAACGCCGTATCTTCGGTAGCTATCAGAGCTTCGACGAGATATCCGGGCAGTTCGTCGAAAGTGGCATAGAGTCTATGCCTTTTTTTGAAGACATACGCCAGATGTCGCCCGTTTCTATCGAGTATCTCGCTGGAGACTTCCGGAGAGTAGTTTATCAACTGATCCGCATCGAGCTCTATCTCCTGATAGACATATATGAAGGCTCCGAAAAAGAGTGCAATGGCCAGTAGAACCAATATTATAATAGCTTTGATGAGCCTGCCTATCACTTGCGAAACTCCCTAAATGAAAATCCGGCATCTATCAATCTCTTCGTGTACTCCCTGCGGGGATTACCCAATACACTATCACTGGGGCCTCTCTCTATCTCTCTGCCATCCTTGATGACGAAACACTCTCTGCATATCCTGGCCGCGATTCTGATATCGTGTGTAACGAATAGAGTCTTGAATGCGAATTTTTCCTGTAATTGTAGCAGAATATCGACCATCTCTTCTCTAAGCTCGGGGTCGAGTGCCGTTGTAGGCTCGTCCAGCAGTATCAATTTCGGAGAGTTCGCCACGGCCATAGCGAAAATAACCCTCTGCAACTGCCCGCCGCTCAACTGTGGAGGATATCTGAAAAAGAGCTCCATCTCAAGACCGAGAGTCGAAAAGAGCTCTTCCGCTCTCTCACGGCTATCGAACCACTGGTCCGATATTCTGGTCATGGGGGAGAGAGCGGTAAATGGATTTTGGGGTACGAAAGAGAGACTCTTGCCCCTCTCCAACAGGAAAGGAGCATCTACTTCGATATCGACCTCCAGATTCGAGGGAAGCATCGACAAAAGCGCTTTCAGTGTGAGAGATTTTCCACTCCCGCTCTCACCGACTAGGGCAAGAGAGTGATCGATATCGAAAGATATATCGACGATATCCTTTTTGCCGTCACCTATTTTCAATCTCTTTACAGAAATCATAGAACCTCTTCCAGAAGATCGAAAAAGGAGTGAAGCGTTTCGACGGGGACACCGACACCCGGTATGATTCGCAAAATCGCTCTATCTACCGTAGGCCTCCTGATGGCACCGACGAGATAGCCCTTATCGGATAGCCGCCGTCGGATATCGATCACTCTCTTGTCGTCACCTATGACGATTTTGAAAATCAGAGACTCTATATCTCTACCCGTTCTCTCCCTTGTCACCTCTCTCCTTCGTTCGATTTCACTTGAATATCTATCTATATTTTCCGCTATCTCGAGCATATTTTCATGTGCCAGCGCTATATCGAACAGAGAGGGAGCCGTAGAGTAGATGATGGGTTTGGCTCTGTTTACGAGATAGGATACTATATGTGACGATGCCAATATATAGGCTCCGTAGCTCCCATAGGCTTTGCCGAGCGTTCCCATCTTGATATGTCTGTCTCCGGGCTCTATCCCGTAGTGTTCGAAAACTCCTGTGAGATTTTTTCCCAACACTCCGGAGCTATGGGCTTCGTCCACTACGAGGATGGCTCCATACTCGTCGGCCACTTCGAATATATCGGCATCGAGGAGGTCTCCTCCCATAGAGTATACACCCTCCACAGCCACCACGACTCTTCCACCTTCGAGAGACGATATTTTTCTTCTCAGGTCTTCAGGATCGTTATGATGGAAAAATTCCACTTTCCCCTGCAGACATTTCGACGCGAGTATCCCGCTGGCATGAAACTCCTCATCCATAACGAGTGTATCACCTCTCCTGACCAGAGATTCCACGAGGGACAAATTCGCCAGAAAACCGCTCCCTACACTTACGGCGGATTCAAAACGGTTCAGAGATGCTATATACTCTTCGAACTCTTCATGCACACTGTGATATCCATCTACGAGCATACTGGCCGCCGGCGCATACCGCCCCGCTCTCTCCAATCTCCCGATAGCCCCTCTCACTCCGATACCGGAACGGGCGAGGCCAAGATAGTCGTTGGATGCCAAATCTACGAGTGAAGGGTCGTGTCTGTATCTTTCTCTAAACCTTCCCGACCTCTCCAGAGCGGAGATTTCCGATGAATACGGATATGAGACTATAGATTCAGCCACGGTATCAATCTCTCTATCTGCAGACCCATAGCCGTACTCTCCAGGCCCCTGAAACTCGTTATATACTTTTTACAGAATCCTTCCACCATACAGGCACCCGCTTTTCCTCTCCACTCTCCACTGCGGATATATCTCTCCACATCCGAACTCTCGAAGGTGGAAAATTCGTATCCGGTCGAAGAGAGGTCTGAAAATATGCCGCCTTTCGAGTGAAAATGCAACGATGTGACGATAGATATCGCACTTCCACTCAGACGCTCCAATATACGATACGCTTCATCTTCGTCACCCGCCTTGCGAAGTATCTCTCCATCTTCGGAAACGACAACCGTATCGGCTGTCAGAAGTGGCATCTCCTCCACTCCATATAGATTCAAGGCACTCGACATCTTGCCTTTCGAGGCGTGATATACGAAATGCGCTCCATTCGTGTATGGCAGAGACTCTTCATCGAAATCGACCTTCGATTGTATAAAATCGACTCCATGCTCTCTCAAAATAGAGGCTCTAGTCGGTGAAGATGAGCAGAGTCTCACCATCTATACGCCCTCCTGCACTCGAAACGGCTATCGTCATACATACGATGATACCCATCTCACTATCGAAGCGCTGTCGAGTGCGCCACTGCGTCTATCGACCTCCAGACCATTCTTGAAAACGATCATAGTCGGTATCGACCTGATACCGTACTGAGCTCCAAGCTCCTGATTCTCTTCGGTGTTTACCTTGAGAAACTGCGCTTTCAGTGGCAGACCTGAGGCCGCTTCGGCGAAAGCGGGAGCCATCATCCTACATGGACCGCACCATGGAGCCCAGAAATCCACTACGACGGGTAACTGACTGTTTCTTAAAAAATGCGTCAAACTGTCTCTATTGACCTCTACTGGATGACTATCCAGCAGTGATGCTCCACAACCTCCACATTTCGCTTTGGTATAGTGATCTTTTTTGGGTACTCTATTCACCTTCAGACAATGTGGGCAAACGACATTTACCGTTTCACTCATATTCTCTCCTTCGTAACGATATATCTTTTGGAAAGATTATACCCGTTCAGGCGTCTTTCATAGGCGACACAGGTAGCATCGAACACCGTATCCGAAGATGGATACGGCATAGTACATACAGGGTCAGAGTTTTTTATCGACCTCTTCCGCGAAACTGTTTATATCTATCGTTTCGGTACAATCCCAATTCTGCCTCTTTTTCGGATCCATGAGGAGAATAGGTATGACATCCATCTCTCGCATCGTTTCGGCTATCATACACGCATCCTCTCCAAGCACTCCATCATCGAACAGTACATAGCCGTATCTGCCCGTATCGAGTTTTTCTATCAATTCGGCTTCATTGGAAACGGCTGTCGTCTCATATCCTCTCTTTTCGAGAACTCTCGCATATATTTTAGAGAAGATTCGAGCCTTGTTGAAGAGTATGACCCTCTTTTTGTGAGTCCCATCCTGCGATTCGGCCTCCTTCTCATCCGAAGGCACACTCTCTTCAACGGAAACGGTACTCTTGGCAGGGACTTCCGGCGATGAAGGCTCTACCGGAATATCGATACTCCTATCTTCTCCCTCCCCACTCTTCTCCGCACTCTCTCGAGAGCTTTGTGGGGCGGGAGTTTCCGTACTCTCCGGCTCTTTCGAACTCTCTTTCTTCGCTTCGCCAGAATCACTCTCTACAGACTCTTTCGCAGGTGAAACGCTCTCTTCCGGTTGCGTTGGCGTTACGGACTCCTCTTCTCCTCCAGGCGACTGCTTTTTCTTGTAATACGAGCTGATCAAAGCTCTCAGTTCCGGGATATTGATAGGCTTGGATACATAGTTGTCCATACCCGCTTCGATATACTTCTCTCTATCTCCCGAGAGAGCGTTGGCGGTCAACGCGATAATCGGGATATGGTTCATATGGTTCACTTTCTCATAATGGAGTATCTCCGATGTAGCCTCGAGACCATTCATTTCCGGCATCTGGATATCCATAAAGATCAGATCGTATTCGTTCTGTTTCCTCAGGTTGAAAGCCTCCAGACCGGTAGATGCGAGAGTCACCTTGATACCGAACTTTTCGAGAGTGGTTCTGATCAGTTTCTGGTTGATGGGATTGTCTTCGGCCACAAGGATATGCAGATCGGTGAACTTCTCCTCCTCTCCTTTCTGCATGGATTCTCTTTTTGCCGGAGTCTTATAACTCTCCAGAGCCAGCAGAGTTTTGGAGAAGTTGACAGGCTTGTAGATGATCTTGCATAGCTTGTCCGCTATGGCTTCGACTTCGTTTTTCATCTCACCCGTAGTGATGAGTGCTATACTGGTATCCAGTCTCAGATAACGATCCATCTGCTGTCTCTTGGGTGCGAATACATGGTCGACGAAGAGAAGATCCGGCATCTCTATATCGGTCCTTTCGAATATCTCCTCTTCCGTCAATATCCTGAAGTCCGCACCACAATATCTGACATAGGCTTCGAGGTTTTTATCCGTCTGTCTGTCGAGTTCTTCACTGGGAAGGACAAGCGCCGTACTGAGTCCCTCGTAATCTCCGATCTCTTTCTCCTGGTCCTCTCCTTTGGGCAGATTGAGAGTGAAGAAAAATGTCGACCCTTTGCCGGGTGTACTTTCGATATCGAGTTTGCCACCCATCAGCTCGACGAGTTTACTCGAAATAGCCAATCCGAGTCCAGTACCACCATACTTTCTACTGGTTCCCGAATCCGCCTGAGCGAACGCTTCGAATATCTTCTCTCTCTGTTCGGGAGTGATACCTATACCGGTATCCTTGACAGCGAAGTAGATGGTCGAGTCGATACTCGTCTCATTCATCTTTTTGATGATGACATCGACATTTCCATTCTGACTGGTAAACTTGATAGCGTTACTGATAAGGTTGACGATAACCTGTGAAATCTTGGTGGGGTCCCCGACCACGGTTTTCGGGATGGTGGGATCGACGAAGACGCTGAATTCGATACCTTTCTGAGCCGCTTTCGCACCGTACGACTCCACCGCATCCTCGAACTTCTTGATCGCGTTGAAAGGGATGCTTTCGAGTTCGATCTTTTCGGCATTGATCTTGGAGAGGTCGAGAATGTCGTTGACGATGGAGAGCAGGTTGTCCGAACTGCTCTCGATAACGGATATGAATTCGGCCTGGTCGGGAGTGAGCTCCGTACTTTTCAGAAGTTGGGTAAAACCGACGATACCGTTTAGGGGAGTCCTGATTTCGTGGGACATATTCGCCAAAAAGAGGTCTTTTGCCTGATTCGCCTCTTTTATCGTCTCCGCGAGCAATCTATAGAGGGTGGCGCTATCTTTTCGCTCTATCGCGAAGAGCAGATCCCTTTTTCTCTGAGGGCTGAGCTCGAATTCGATGTTTTTCAGAGCGTCCTCGAGCATCTGGGAGTCTCTGTTGAGGTTGTGGAAGATGACGAACATAATGACCATCAGGAGGATAAAGAAGAGTATCGCGGCACTGAACTGCATCCATCTGGTCTTGTTTCTATCTATCTGAGCATTGATATCATCGAAAATCCATCTGGAAACGATCTTTTTGCCCTTTTCCAGAGCTTTTATCCTCTCACCGGTAGCCTCGAGCCACTTCTCTATATCTATTTTATAGTTGCCATCTATCGAACCGGAGAGAACGACCTGCCGTTGAGAGTCGATCATATGGTTGAAATCGTTCTGACTGAGCCTCTTTTTAAGCTGTAGCTTGAGATTGCTGTTCTTTATCATGGTATCGCGCGGAAGTACATCGTTGGATATGACGCTATCCCACATCTTCATATCTTCGATCGACATCTTTCTGGAGTTGCCGAGCATATACGCCACGAAACTTCTCTCCAGCTCGACGAACCCGTACTCTTCGCTCAGACCGTGAAAATATCTTCCCTCATTCATCCTCTTTTTGAATACGGAAACGAGATCCCTCTGTATATTGAGCAGAGGACGGTAGATTTTGCGCTGATATTCGTCATAGATGATTCTCTGATATCCCTGACTGATCGTATCCACCCTGCTTCTGGCGAACTTGAGCTCTTTTCTGACCTTTGTGATGATAGATTCGTGAAGTTTGGGATTGGGTGAATCGTTTTTGATGATTTCCGACAATCCATCGAGAGCCTCATCGACTCTTTTCCTCGCGCTTCTGAGTTTTCTGCTGGATAGTTTCTGCGAACCGCTCAGATACTGGACACTCGCCAATCTCTCTTCGCCGACGAGATTCAGTACATTATCGCTTTTCACTACCGAATCGTACTGTTTGCGCGCCTTTATCTCCACCCTGTAGTCGTGGAAGTAGCTATAGCCGTAGTATCCCAATGTACCGATAATACCTATCAGCAGCACCAGCATCAGGATGAACAGCGCTTTCTGGTTGATCTTTTTCATGAGTCCACCTCCCGACTACTGGTTTTTGCTGTGGAAAAGTATAAACAGATCCGTCAGACTTTTTATTCTGCGTGTCGCCAAATTGGCGAGATTCGACAAAAAGACCTTTTTCTCTTCGGCGAAAATCCTGCTGGTGACACCATATGTCTCTTTCAGCTCCGATCTCGCCGACTGAAGATCTGACGGATACCCTCCATACGCTTCTATTCTGGCGAGGTTCTTTTCCATCTCGTCCAGACTCTCCTTCATCTGCTCTCTGTTTATTTTGGAACCGAGACCTACCCCTACCGCGAGATAGTACTTCGTACCCCTTTCGGCGAGAAATTCGATATTTTTTCCATACATGAGCATCTTTTCGTTCTGATTGAATTCATAAGTGTGTTTTCTCGCTATCGAGTTGGCACCCTCGAGCAGAGTTTCACTATAGTCGAGCATCAAAGCGACCTTCTCCTTGTCCGGCTTTCTGTTTACCAGATCGGATATCTGCTCTTTGTTGTACGAAAGAAATTCGAGGATATTCTTCGTATCGTCGTCACCGGTAGTGATGGCTATCGTTCTGATATCACCAACCAGCATATCGAGATCCTGAGCTATCTCCTGTCTGACATACTCTTTTTTCGGATTGGCGTAGTAGTATATATAACTCTTCGCGATTTTCTGACTCAGGTATCTTATGTTTTCGGTCGCCTCGAGGATATTTACATCCGCCCTCGTCGAGGCGGAGACACTATCCGTCATCGCGAGAACCATGAGACAGCATAGCAGTAGTTTACGCATTTCGTTCCCTTACTATTTATATAGTTTCACATAGAGCTTCGTGATCTCGTCCATCCTGCCCGTGATTTCGTCGGTACTGGTAAAGACGATAAACGGCAGACCGCCTTTTTCTATATTGAGATAGAATTTATAGACGATTTTCCACAACTTGTCCACCTCCGCCAACTTCTGATTGATGGAAGATGTATTATCCTTGTTGGATATGAGAAATTTGTGATTATCGGCAAACTCTTCGACGGCCCTCTTCATCTGCGCTACGGTATTGCTATCCTTGATACCTGCCTGATATGCCATATAGTATTTGGCTATCCTCTGGGCGAGCATTCTCTGTTTACCGGCTTTTGCCACCACCTCAGACTCTTTTACCTTCAGCTTCTTTTTCAGACTGTCGACGACATACTGACTTCCCTCGAGTATCGACTCACTCAGGTCCATCACAAGCTGGGCGTTATCCAGATTGAAGGGCTTGGATATGTTGGCTTTCATCTCGTCGAGACTCATCTTGACGAACGAAAGAAGATTTTTGATCTCCTCGTCATTGGTGGAGGAGTCGATTCTCTCCATGTTTTTGACGAATTCGTTCATGGAAGCCTTCAGCTGTTTGGAGGCTTTGTCCACTGCGATATCGCTTCCTATATATAGATAGTCTTTGGCTATCCTCTGAGAGAGCATTCTCTGCTTCCCCGCGATATCGATAAGTGGAATCGTGTCTTTCTTTACAATTTCGTTGACTTTACCTGCACTTACGGGTGTTACCGAAAATATGCCTATTCCCAGGGTGACCGCCACGATTGCGGCTATACCTCTACGCATAATCATACTACCCCCTCCTTCACTTTTTTTCCAGTTTCGTATAGAGCACTGTCGCTTTATCCATCGTCTGCAGTATCTCATCGGACTTTTTACATATCAGAGACGGGATGAACTTCTGGTCGCTTCTGTTCATTATTTTGAAAAACATGAAATCTTTTTCCACCTTTTTGAGCAGAGAGGCTATTTCCGGTGTCGTCAGATTGGACTGCATCAGTTTTTTCAAAGATGACGAAAAGAGATCCATAGACTCTTTCATCTTGGTACTGAATTCGGGATCATCTATACCCCACGCCTTGAGCATATATAGAGAAGCCATTCTCTGCGATAGCATTCTCTGCCTACCTGAAATATTTATGATCTCTCCCGCCTTGGTTCCACTCTTGGATGCGAAAAGCTTCGTCGTCTTGTCACAAATCGCCAAAAGCTTTTCGAGGTCGTGTTGTAACTTGACTGCCTTTTTCATATCGGGCTTCTCTCCCAGAACCGCTTTTACCTCGTTCCACAGAGATTTGCATCCGGCTATACTGTTTTTGATCTCTTCGTCTTTGTTGTATGCTTCGAGCGCGTTCAGATGATCTTCGAAAAGCGAAATGGTCTTTTTGAGATCTTCGGCAGGATTGGAGTAGCTCGTACCTATACCGACCATGGCATAGTCTTTCAACATCCTCTGGGTGAACATTCTCTCTTTGCCCGCCAAATTGACCGCTTCCGATGGAGAACCAATAGTCACGGCACCTGCACTCGACCACATAAACGCCATTACCGCAATAGAGAGGAGTGTCCTCTTCCCATATACTCCACTATACATCGTACTCCTTTCTACTTCAACTATATAACTAAAATTTTTCGACTCCATTCCATCGATACAAACTGTATCCTACATCTGCATTATATATCAGTAAAGCACAAAAAGAGTATAAAACGACCCATTTTTTTGTATTTTGGAGATTATATATCTCTTTTTTCATCGCAAAATCATCGATAATGCTCATACTCTCACACTCTCAGCACCGATAAAGCCACCATCTACTAAAATAGTATATTTGCAATCGATATATGGTCGATGTATGATTGTAATATCATAAAATATCAAAGCAGGAAGGGTAAAATAGAGATGCTGTCCAAAAGAATCAACGCATTGTCACCTTCGATGACGATAGCGATATCGACACTCGCCGGTGAGCTCAAAGCTCAAGGCAAGGATATACTCAGTTTCTCCGCGGGAGAACCGGATTTCGATACTCCCCAGAGAATCAAAGACGCGGCCGCCGAAGCTATAGAGCAGGGATTTACCAAATACACTCCCGTAGCCGGTATTCCCGAACTTCTCGACGCAATCGCCGGCAAACTGGAGAGGGACAACGGTCTCAAATACGACCGTCAACAGATAATAGTCAGTAACGGAGCCAAGCAGTCTCTGTTCAATCTGACCCAGACTCTTATCGACGAGGGCGATGAAGTGATCATACCCGCACCCTATTGGGTCACATATCCGGAAATCGTCAAATATGCCGGAGGAAAACCCGTAATTGTCGATACGAAAGAGCACAACGGCTTCAAAATCACTCCCGAACAGCTCGAAGCGGCGATAAGCGACAGAACCAAACTTCTGATTATCAACTCACCATCGAATCCTACAGGCTCCGTATATACGAGAGAAGAGCTCGAAAAGATCGGAGAGGTTCTCAGAGGTACGAAGATACTCGTAGCCAGTGACGAAATGTATGAAAAACTCGTCTTCGACGGTACGGAATTTACCGCTACAGCCAGTGTCAGCGAAGATATGTTCCAGCGTACCATCACCATAAACGGTCTGAGCAAGTCCGCGGCTATGACCGGATGGAGGATGGGATATCTCGCATGTGCCAGCAAAGAGCTCGTATCCAAGATGACTGCTTTGCAGTCTCAAAGCACATCCAATATCTGCTCCATCGTGCAGAGGGCCTCGATACCGGCACTCACAGGTGAGATAGACGAAGAGATAGAGACGATGAGAAGCGCTTTCGAATCCCGCGCCCACGAAGCGGCCGAACTGCTGAACGCCATCGACGGACTGAGTGTACTCAGACCCAAAGGCGCTTTCTACCTCTTCGTCAATATCAAGGATATTACCGACGATTCCATGAGTTTCAGTAAAGAGCTACTGGCGAAATATGGTGTAGCGGTAGTACCCGGGATAGGATTCGGTAGCGAAGGATATTTCAGATTCTCGTACGCCACCAATATCGTATCCATCAGAGAAGGTATCAGAAGAATAGAAAAGTTCGTAAAAGAGTACCGACCTTCGTAATCCGTCACGACCCATCGCTCTCGCGACTGCGAGAGTGGCGCGGTCGGTTATCCAATCAGAAAAGCCACTCTTTAACCGTAGAAGAGAATAGATAACTTGTCAAGCCTATCACGATACCCCATACAATCGAAGCGAAAAAGTTCAAAACGACGAATTTTTTGATATCGTATCTCGAAAGTCCCATCAACACCGGTACCAGTGTCTTGACTCCATATATATATTTTTGCAAAAAGACCGCCATCCAGCCATATTTTCTCATCAATAGATTGGTATAGGCTATCTTTCTTCTATATTTTTTCATATATTTCATCACCTCTTTTTTATTGCTCTGTGCGAGGTAGAAGAGAAATGTATCTCCCACGAAGTTGGAAGATGTAGCCACTACGATAGAGAGCCATATATCCATTTTGCCGATGGCGGAGAGGATACCGGCGGCCGCCAGTGCGAAAAAACCTCCACCGAAGGAGTAGAAAGCGAGTATGATATAACCGTACGCTATGAGAGTGTCAAAAATGTTTTCCACGCTTTGTCGGTCCCCTAGTTGCCGAAACTGTATTTCATACCGAAATTGGTCAGTAGATGTTCATGCCCACTGCCCGCATACATCCATTTGCTTTCCGCCATCACAGAGAAGTCTCCTCTGAGCTGATACTCCACTCCACCACCGAGAGTACCAAAGAGACCATCTTCATTTCCATTTCTCTCCTCCGAGAAAAACTGCAGACCGCCACCCACCATCAGAAAAGGAGTGATATCGCTGTCATTGTCCGCGTACCATAGTATATTGGTTCCAAACCTGGTTACCGAAGTATCGAGGGCCACATTGTTGTAAGAGTCACTCCACATATAGTCGAACGCGAACTGAAACGCTCCCGGTTCCCACATACTGTAGGTTTCCATATTGTAGTTGTATCTGAAACCGAAACTCCAGTCATCGTCGAGATGGGTTGCCGAACTATCGAATCCGTAACCTCCCACTATCTCTACGGAGTGGTTGTAGAGACTGTGATCCGCGGCTTCGAGAGATACTGCCAGCAGAGCGATCGCAAAAACTCTTTTCATTATCTTTTCCTCTCATCAATTTATATTTATTAGTATCGATATATATGATAGTGAGTATATCACAATATAGATTAATTGATAGTAATAAATATAGTCATGGTACGGATGTAACGAAAATACACTGGCGACCATAAAACCGATATGCTGAGGCTGAAAGTGTTTTGATTTTTGCAAAAATTGTCGCTATAATGGCATGTATCAAAATTACAAGGAGTTTAAATGAAGAAAATTGCGTTGACAATGATTTTTGCCGGTGCTACTCTGATGGCGGCTGACGGTGCCGCTCTCTATGCCAAGTGTGCAGGATGCCACGGACAGGATGGAAAGACCAAAGCTCTTGGTAAGTCCGCTCCTATCGCAGGTCTCGATGTAGCCACTCTGACAGAGGATATAAAAGGATACAAGGCCGGTACACTCAACAAGCATGGCATGGGTGGAGTGATGAAAGGTCAAGTAGCCGCTCTCAGCGACGAAGATATCGCTGCTCTCGCAGAGCATATCAGCAAACTCGGCAAGTAATTGTCACCGTACCGCTATATGCGGTACGGACACTTTCAACTCTCTTTACAGCATCTTTTTATCGTCTCTTTCAATTCCGATATTTCACTGTTCAGCCTATCGATAGTCTTTAGAAGTTTTTCCATCTCATCTCGGGCATCCTCATCGCTCGAAACGATATCATCGCCACTCTCGTTGTCTTTTTTCTCTTCGGATAGTATCACATAGACGATTTTCTTTCCATCCGACTCCTCTTCCACAGCTTCCAGCTCACCTCTTTGAATCATCTTGATCACATTGAAGATACTGACTCTATTCTTTGTGGCATACTGCTTCAGTGTCAATCTTTTCATACATCCTCCTACCTCAATCTATCGAGCCACTCTTTCGGGAAGGCATCACTCGGCATCCTCCAGTCGGCTCTCGGACTCAAAGCTATCGTACCCACTTTGGGGCCGTCAGGCATACACGATCTTTTGAACTGTTGAGAAAAGAATCTCTTCAGAAATACGCTCAACCATCTCTCTATCTCCTCTCTCGGATACTTTTCTCCAAATGCGAGTCCTGCGAGAAAGGCGATTTTTGGAGGTTCGAAGCCATATTTCATGAAATGGTATAGAAAAAAGTCGTGCAATTCATACGGCCCTACGATATCTTCGGTCTTTTGCGATATCTCTCCATCTTTTGCGGGCAGGAGTTCGGGGCTGACCGGAGTATCCAGTATATCTTCCAGTATCTCACCCAGCTCCCCCTCCTGCGCATAGTGTGCCACGAGATATCTGACGAGACTCTTCGGGACACCTGCGTTTATAGCATACATACTCATATGATCTCCATTGTATGTACTCCAACCAAGCGCAATCTCACTCAAATCACCCGTACCTATCACGAGACCCGATTCCATATTGGCGATATTCATCAATATTTCAGTTCTGCTTCTCGCCTGGACATTTTCGAACACGACATCGTGACTCTCACCATCGTGACCGATTGCCTCGAACTCCATCCTGCACAGATTCGAGATATCCACCTCCCTCAAATCAGTACCGAGCCTACGGCACAATTTTACGGCATTGGCGTATGTCCTCCCCGTCGTCCCGAAACCGGGCATCGTGACAGTGACGATATCTCTTCTATCTCTTCGCATGATATCGAAAGCTCTGACTACGGTCAAAAGAGCCAGAGTCGAATCGAGACCGCCGGATATCCCTATCACCGCTTTGCGCTGATGGCTATGCTCCATCCTGCGAACAAGTGAAAACGCCTGTATCGACCCGATCTCTTCACATCTCTCTCTTCTACTCGTCTCATCCGACGGGACGAAGGGGTGCGGATCTATCTTTCTATCTATCTTTTCAGGAGATTTCGGAGTGTGGAGCTCGATCTCTCTATATCTTTTCGACGGTGCGGCATCGCAAAATGCGGTCTCCGAAAGTCTCAATGCGGAGAGTCTCTGAAAATCGACATCGGCATAGACCGTTTCGGACTCCATGGAAAATCTGCGTGTCCGTGCCAGGATGGAGCCATATTCGGCTATCATGGCGTCACCGCCGAAAATGGTATCGGTGGTACTCTCTCCGAATCCCGATGAAGAGTACGCATACGAACATATGGCTCTCGCGCTCTGAGTCGCCACCAGTTCTCTCCTGTAGTCTGCCTTTCCCACCAGTTCGTTGCTGGCACTGGGATTGAGTATCAGATTGGCTCCGGCGGAACAGATGTCGAAACTCGGAGGTTTGAGACTCCACAGGTCTTCACAGATTTCGACACCTGCCACGATCTCTCCCGCACGAAAAAGGAGATCGGTTCCAAACGGTACTTCGCGACCGAGAAGATCGACATATATCCCTTCGATATCGATACCGCTCGTGAAGTATCTCTTCTCGTAATACTCCCTTTTTGTGGGAATGTATATTTTCGGTACGATACCCACGGGCTCCGCATCCTGTATCACGAGAGCGCAGTTGTAGAGCCGGTCACGATAGGAGATGAATATCCCGATCACGACCACGATATCGGAGCCCCGTGTACTCTCCAAAACCATCTGTAGAGCTTCGTTCTGAGAGTCGAGAAGGCTTTTTTGGAAAAAGAGATCTCCACAGCTGTAACCGCTCAGTGCCAGTTCGGGAAAGAGGAGAAAAGCCACACCATCTCCCCGTGCCTTTTTTACAATGTCCGATATCACCTCTCCATTTCTCTCGGGGAGTGCCAGATATGTACGGTTCACCGAAACCGCCACTCTGTAGATACCGAATCCGGAGTTTCCATCACGACTCTTCTGCACCTGCCTATCCTCCTCTGCTTCGACTCGTCGAAATACGGGTTGAAATAACGCAATTCTATCACATCCGATATTCATAGTGAGAGTCCATATTCTCTTTTAGTTGTAAATGCGCTATTTTGGATATAATATCCCCCAAAAACAGGTGATGCATATGCTGTTGATCGAAACAAGAGGAAACGACGGAAAGAGAAAAAAGGAAGTTGGCTTTTCCGAAGCGATACTCGATCCCGGTGCCAGTTTTGGCGGACTCTACGCTCCATCCGAGCTACCCGATATGGGCATGGAATTTCTCTCCGAATACCTCTACAGTGACTACAAAACTCTCGCTCAGGCCATACTCGAAGCGTTCGATGTGGATATAGATGCCGAACTCGTCGGCAAAGCTCTCGAGAGATATGACCATTTCGACGATCCGAACAATCCGGTACCTATAGTCAAAATCGACGAAGGACTCTATGTATGCGAACTCTACCACGGACCCACCAGAGCCTTCAAGGATATGGCCCTTCAGCCTTTTGGAACGATTCTCGGTTCGCTCGCGGAAGAGAGGGGAGAAAAGTATCTGATCATGGCCGCCACGAGCGGTGATACAGGCCCCGCCACACTGGAGACTTTCAAAAATATGGGCAATATCAAAGTGACTTGCCTCTATCCCGCAGGAAAGACGAGTGATGTCCAGAGACTGCAGATGGTTACGGTAGATGCCGAAAACGAAAAAGTCATAGGGGTCAGAGGAAATTTCGACGATACACAACATGCACTCAAAAGCCTCCTATCGTCGCAACGCTTCATAGATGAGTTGGATAGAAGAGGCATCAAACTCTCGGCGGCCAATTCTGTCAATTTCGGCAGAATCATCTTTCAGATCATCTATCATATATATAGCTATCTCAAACTTCTCAGAGAGAATGTCATAACACCCGGTGAAAAGATATATATCGTCGTTCCCAGTGGAAATTTCGGAAACGCTCTTGGAGCGTACTACGCCAAAAAGGCCGGTCTGCCTGTAGAAAAGATACTGATAGCTTCCAATGTGAACAACATTCTCACCGATCTCATAACAGATGGCAGATACGATCTCAGAGGAAGGAGTCTCATAGAGACGGAATCTCCCGCCATGGATATACTCAAAAGTTCCAATGTAGAGAGAATGCTCTTCGACAAATTCGGTCCAGAGAGAACGAAAGAGCTGATGTCGTCTCTCGATGAAGAGGGATATTACGAGTTGAGCGCGAATGAACTCGAATCGATAAGAGAGGATTTCGATGCCGTCTATAGCAGTGACGAGGAGTGTGAAGATGTCATATCGAGATACGCTTCCAAAGGTTATATCATGGACCCGCATACGGCCACCTGTCTCAAAGCTCATGAAAATCTGAGAAGAGACGAGAATATCCCATCCGTCATCTGCTCGACCGCGGAGTGGACCAAATTCAGCCCCTCCGTAGCCAAAAGTCTGGGAATCGAAGTCTCCGGAGACCTCGAGGCACTGGAAAAGATATCGAAAATGTACGAGTTGAGTATAGACAAGTCGATAGACTCCCTCTTTAGAAAAGATATAGCTCATCCGGATATAGTGGATACCGGAGAGATAGAAAAGGAGATACTGAATTTCCTGTAGGTGATGGAAATGAAGTATTTCGGAATCGGCTTCGCTATCGTGAGTATGGTGGGGACGCCATATCTCCTCGAAGCCTCCTCGTACAGAGACTGCAAAAGCGGACTCTCCGCGGAGAGTGACCGCAGATGTAATCCATACAGTGTCAATTTCGTATATGTAGACAGCTCGTCTCTCGTACCTGACGGACGAAACGACAGAAAAACCGCTTACGAAAAAAAAGAGGCTCTATTCGAAGAGACTCGAAAGGCTCCTACACTCGAAGATATCATGGATAGATATGTCCGCAAGAGAGAGGAGTTTTCCACCCATGGCAGACAGCCACTACCCCAAAGAGTGACGGAAATCACGGAGGAGAACCTCTCTACGGGAGAGGCCAATCGGACAGAGCCTCCTATCGTCGAAAAAGAGAATAACGAGAGTGAAAAGAGAGTTGAGACATCTGAAAAATATCAGGAAAAACAGCCGCCTCCCCCTCCTGTGGAAGAGGAGTACCTGCCTCCCAAAAAGGTATGTCAATATTTCGGATGGAGAAGCCACAAGGGTATCAGATTTATATATGGTGAGCTTCCGCCGGATATAGAAGAGAGTTTCTGGGGCTTCAGTTACAGCTTTCCCGTACTGACATCAGAAGAGTTGGTGATATGGCTTATGGACCATAAGTTGGCGGAACGGATATCTCACATAAAAAAACGCCCTCCTTCTGGTCTCTACAAGGGTAAAAAGATCGTTCATACCATCAAACCCGGTGAAACTCTCTCCCATATAGCCCACAAATACAAAACTTCAGTATATGATTTGAGAATTCTAAACGATATGAGAGACGATGTCATTATCCGCGCCGGCAAAAAACTCAAAGTGACATATGGCTTCGTAACACCCAAAAACAAGAGAAAAGAGCTGGAGATAAAGATACGCACCGGTACATACGAAGTGAGAAGTGGAGATACTCTGCTGGGAATATGCAGAATGTTCAAAATCGATCCCTCCAGGGTATGTCGTATGAACGGCATAAGCAAAAAAATCAAACTCAGGGCGGGGAAATGGCTCACTCTCCCAATCCCACAGGAGAAACTCGACCGTATAGTCGAGATGGAGAGTATCAAAAAGGCTATCGCCCGCAAACGAAAGAAGAGACGAGAAAAGAGAGAGAGAATCGCCAACAGTCGATATAGAATCAAATATAAAGTCGACAATAGAAAATACAGGCATCGGAAGAGGGTCATCGCCACAGCCTACACTTCCCATATAGGACAGACCGACGATACACCCTTTATGGCGGCATGGAACAACCGAATCGCACCGGGGATGAAGATAATAGCCGTATCCAACGACCTGATATGGAAATATGGACTCACGAATGGCAAAAGGGTGAAAATCTCGGGACTGGAAGGGACATACATAGTCAGAGACAAGATGAACAAGAGACTGAAAAACCATATCGATATCTATATGGGTACAAACAGAAAAAAGGCTCTCGAATGGGGAAGAAGAAGCGTATATATCTACTGGTGAGACGATTTTTTCCCACCGTTGGCTCCCTTGGCTCTTTTGACCAATGAACGGTATAGACGCAATTTCGCTTTCTGAGCTTTGATTTTCGTGATTTTCGCCAGATGCTCCGCATATGTCCGGCTGAACTCATGAGTACCGAACAGACCTTTTACGAAGTATAGATATTCGGTTTTCGCGGGAGAGATGGCCGCTTCGAGAGCTTTTGGGGTGACACTGCACAGAGGCTCCGGCGGAAGGCCCGGATAGAGATAGCTGTTGAAGCTGCTCGTATCCTCTCTGATGCGTCGGGGTGTCACCACATCGTGAGAGTATGCGCCATAGTTGAGTGTCGCGTCCATCTGTAGTCTCATCCCTCTTTTCAACCTATTGTAGACGACCGACGCGATATATGGCATCTCTTCACTCCTATATGTCTCTTTCTGCACGATAGAGGCGACTATCAGATATCTCTTCATAGATTCGGGAGAAGGGTCGATACCATATTTCAAAGCGATGGAGCGAATGAGATTGTCGCTTTTCCATATCATATAGACGACCGCCGATTTGGCGTCTATCCTATAGGGCAGATAGTAGTAGCCCGCCATGATTCCGCCCTCCACGAATGGGGAGTATCGATAGTAGTACTCCAGGAGGTCACGCCTTTGGACACCTGTATATTTCCCGAAATAGAGCGAGAAATCGTCGATGGTATCACCACTGTAGAATACGATTCTCCTCAAAGGCTCTCTATCGATACGCGGAAGAAGCCAGAAAAACTCTCCTCTCGTGATGTTGGAATCGAATCTGACCCACCCTTCGGATGGATGTCCGTATCTCTTCATGAGATATATATCGTACCTCTCTATCCCGATATCTTCTCTCCGGAGAAGGTCGATGATTTCCTCATCACTGCCATCAGGGATATAGACCAGACCGGGCGATACGAGTACCGTCGAGACATATCGATATCCAAACGCGGTAACACCGACGAAAAGAAGTATGATGGCGATACCGTATCTGACGATTTCACTCCCTCTTGCACGCGTACTCTTCACTCATATTCCTCACGAAGATATCGTTTGACATAGTGTGTATTATATCCTATACCCGGATAGACGATAGAGACTCTCCGATTTGGTTATAATTTGCCAATAGAAAATATTTGATAGCGGGAGAAATGACGGTAGATAATGGATAGCTCCTCCAATAGCGTGAAAAAGGCACTTTTTCTGGATAGGGACGGTGTAATAAACATCGATCACGGGTATGTATATGAAATCGAAAAATTTCACTTCGTAGACGGGATTGTGGATCTCGTCTCCAGAGCCGTGAACGAAGGGTATATTCCGATCGTCATCACCAATCAGTCCGGCATCGGCAGGGGCTACTACAGCGAAGACGATTTCGAAAGGGTGACATCCTTTATGCTGGAGAGATTCGCGGAAAGAGGTGTCCATATGGATAGAGATGCCATATTTCACTGTCCTCACGCCCCCGAAGATGAGTGCGACTGTCGAAAACCCAGACCGGGAATGATACTCGAAGCATCTTCCAGATTCGATATAGATCTTCCGTCATCGATAATGATAGGGGACAAGACGAGCGATATGGAAGCGGCCGAAAGGGCGGGTGTGGGACGGAAAATTTTGGTGGAAAAAGACAAAAAAATAGAGTGGGAGAGACTTTTCGATGGATTTCAACGGTAAAAAGATACTGATAACGGGAGGAGCGGGTTTCATAGGCTCCAATCTGGCATTTTATTTTCAAGAGAGATATCCCGAAGCCGAAGTGGTGGTCTTCGACCTCTTCAGAAGCGAAGAGAGATTTGCCAACGGCAATCTGAAAAGCTTCGGACACTATAAAAATCTTTTAGGATTCGAAGGTAGAGTCATCAGCGGTGACATCACCTCCAAAGAGGACCTCGAAAGGTTGAAAGAGTACCGTTTCGACTACATATTTCACCAGGCGGCCATCAGTGATACGACCGTATCGGACCAGAAGAAAATGATAGATACAAACCTCAACGCATACGCGGATATCCTGAAAATGGCGGCCGATATGGATGCGGCCGTCATCTATGCCAGCAGTGGCGCCACATACGGCAACGCTCCCGCACCACAGACGGTAGGAAAAGAGGAACCGGCCAACATATATGGATTCAGCAAACTGGCCATGGACAATCTGAGCAGAAGATGGATATCGGCAGGAATGCATATCGTCGGTCTGAGATACTTCAATGTCTATGGCCCCAGAGAGTATTTCAAAAATACGACGGCTTCCATGATTCTACAATTCGGTCTGCAGATACTTTCAGGAAAAAATCCTCGACTATTCGAAGGCTCGGACAAGATATTGAGAGATTTCGTATATATAGACGATATTATCCAGGCCAATATCGTGGCATGTGAAGCGGAAAAGTGCGGTGTATACAATGTAGGAACGGGAATTTCGAGAAGTTTCCAGGATATCGTGGATATCCTGCAAAAAGAGCTCGGCACCTCTCTGGAGTGTGAATACATACCAAATCCATATACCTCACAATACCAGTTCCATACCCGGGCCGACATAGAGCCTACGGTCAAATATCTGGGTTACGAACCGCATGTGACTCTCGAAGAGGGAATATCCAGATATCTGCCGGAGATAAAGAGGATATACGAAACCGAAACGATATAGAGAGGTCCATATGCGTCTATACAGCAAGAAACATCCACGCATCCTCGTCGTAGGGGATCTGATGATAGACCACTACCTATGGGGTACGACCGACAGAGTCTCACCGGAAGCCCCAGTACCCGTCATAGATATACAGAGGGAGAGCGAAGTACTCGGTGGAGCCGGAAATGTAGTCAACAATCTCATATCTCTCGGCGCATCCGTCACCGTAGCATCCGTCATAGGCGGAGACGAAAACGGCAGAAGGCTTGAAAAGATGTTCGTCTCCCTCGGTGCCGACATATCCGCTCTCGTCACGGAAAGAGGGAGAAAGACTACGAGAAAAAGCCGTGTAGTGGCATCCCATCAGCAGGTGATACGCTTCGATAGCGAAAGTAGGCAGGATATATCCGAAGATAGTGAAAAGAAGATGGTCGATATCATCCGTTCC
>Ga0256913_10000389_pt1 | contig 22686 bp, 16 predicted proteins | sample Axial_MatmetaG_FD_185970 | JGI IMG/M metagenome (GOLD analysis project Ga0256913, IMG submission 185970) | Deep-sea worm associated microbial mat communities from Axial Seamount, Juan de Fuca Ridge, Pacific Ocean - Axial_Mat | ecosystem: Environmental > Aquatic > Marine > Oceanic > Microbial... | reverse complement strand
TAAAGTGGTTGGAGATTAAACTATATGCTCTTTGACTCTTTTCTGCTATTTTATCTTTAGATAAAAGAGTTATTTCGCCTAAAATCTCTTTTAGGTGGTCTATATTTGGCTCTACCCAATATGAGTTAAATAGATTAAAATGAGTTTTCGCCTTGGCAAATGAGTAATCTATAAGCCATGAGTTATCTTGTTTGCAGAAATCAATCTGCCCACCAAAGGCTGTAGTGATTACAGGTAATCTAAATAGCATAGCCTCTGCCATAGGCAATCCAAACCCTTCTCCTCTACTTGGAGCTACTAGAGCATTACTATTTTTATATAACCAGGCAATCTCCCCATCTGATAGCTCTTGGTTTATTAATATAATCTCTGGTGAGTTTGAGTTCTGTTTTATCCTCTTGACCTCATCTTCTATTCTATTATGTGGATTTGGAAATGTTTTTATAATTAGTGTTACATCGTCTAGGTTGGTAAACTGCTCTATATAGGCTTGTAGTAAAATATCAACCCCTTTTCTTGGAAAACATGAGGAGATATGTAGAAATTTAAACCCCTTTGTTGTATTTAACTCTACCTCTTTTGGTTTAGCCTCTAATATATGCTCTACACCTAAACCTACCACCTCTATTGGTCTCTTGACTCCAGCTTGAGATAAAACCTCTTTTACATAATGACTCATAACTGTAATACCATCTAGGTTCTCATTAAAACTATTAACATACTCTAATGGAAAAGATGACTCTTCCCAACCGTAAGAGTTTAAGATATTTAACTCTCCACTCATCTGGGTAACTCTTGGAGGGTATAGATTTCTAAATACCACTTTGGCATCTATATACTTTTTTGAGAGATTTGATATTTTTTGAACTTCTGGATTTTGAGATAGGAATTTGCTATCTGGAGTGTAGTCACCACCCCCTTCTGTAGCAAATAGAGATACCTGATTTGGATACTTTTTATTAAAAGCTAGAGCTGAATATCTATTTAATATTGCTAAAGAGTATGAACTATCATAAGGTCCTTCAAATTGATATTTAACTCTTTTTGATTTTTCTACTACTTTATACTCTTTGGGTGGTGTAATACCTATAGATTTTAGATACTCTACTAACTCTTTAACTATATTCTTATGGCTATATCTCTCTTTTGCCTCTATCTGTGTCTGAATAACTGCCCTTCTAAAGGCTCTATTTGTTCTGATGAGGTGAATGGTTGCAGCTATATGTGAATATGACTTTTTATTAAATAGAATAGCTCCACCATTTAGAGTATCTTTTATATTACTACTATCGTATGCAATAATAGGCAGATTAAAAAGCATAGACTCAATAAGTGGAATACCAAACCCTTCATGTTCACTCATACATAGAAATAGATTAGCACCCCTATAGTATGCAAAGAGTTGCTCATTGGATACCTTTCCTGTTAAAACTATATACTCCTCTAAACCATGTTTTAATATTAAGCTCTCTAACTCATCTTTATAGTGGGAGTCTGTAACTCCACCTATAATATATAGTTTGAAACTATCTGATATTTTTCTATATATATTGGCTATCTCTATTAGGTCATGTTGGGCTTTATTTTTTGCAACTCTGCCTATAAATATAATATTAAAATCATCTGCTATTTTAGCAAATAGTTTATTATCCCACTTAGCACTTAATATCTTTTTGGTATCTATTAAGAGTGGAATGGTTTTTACATTTTTAAAATTATGCTCTATTAACTCTCTTGAGTTTAAATTACTATCTCCAATAGCACCCTCTACTCTATTTGATAGCTCTGGAAGATACTCTATCCCCTTTTTACACAACTTATATAGTATTGTCCCTTTTTTAAAAAATTGATATGGAGTAATATTGTGATAAATCATAATCTTTCGCATATCTAATTTATCTATCCATTGCGAAAAATCATAATAGATTGAGTAGTGAATTAGTAGTATTTGGGTATTATCTTTTTTATCTATTTTTTTATAAGATATTACCTCTCCTTTTAAAGAACTTTCTATATTTTCAGCATAAATATTTGATATAAAGCCTAAATCTAAGAGTATCTTTTGGAGATAGAACATTCCATTGCCAATTCCATCTCCTCTTGCTGCTGATGGTGAGAATTGATGTATTGATATTTTTTTCACTTTTTATATCCTATAATTGAGTAGTCTTGCTCTTTTGTTGATGCAAAAATGAGGTCATTTACATCTTGATTATTTGGTATATCTATAAAAGAGGGAGTTTTAATTGGGTGGAGTCTATGAATTTTTACATCTGAAAAACCCCTATTTTCTGCTAAAAATTGTAAAGTTATTGGTGGAATTGGGTTTATGTGTGTTGGGTCTGTATAAAAACTACATGAGCCTACCATTAAATTTTCAGGATTTGGTGTTTCAAATATTATCATGCCTCCCTTTTTAAGCAGACGAAAAACCTCATCAAAAAGAGATATTAAAACTTCAAACTCTAAATGCTCTACTATATGAAACCCTGTAAGAACGGCTATAGAGTTCTCCTCTTTTGATTGTAGATATTTTAAAGCATCTTGACATAAGACATTTAATCCATATCTTTTTGCTTCATTAACCATTAATCTATTTAAATCAACCCCTATAGCATCTATTGAGTTATCTTTTAAAAGTTCTAGCCACTCACCTCTACCAGAGCCAATATCAATAATCTCTCCATCTATATTTTTTAAAACAGATTGAACCATAGGCAAATAGTAACTTTGTCTCTTTTTAATATCCTCTCTTGAACCTCTAAATCTATCTTCAAAAGAGATATATAGAGTATCTAGTAGATGTCTCTGCTCATTTTTAAGCTCTCCTATTTTAATATCTTTTGGCGTATCTTTTATATTATTAAAAACTCTATTTAAATTTTTCTCTATCTCTATTAAAGCCTCTTTTGCTCTTTTTATCTCTTTTATTTTAAACTCTAACTCTTTTAGATTATTATTAGTAATATTTTTTAAATTATCTATTTCACTATCTGTGCTGTCTATACTATTTCTTAAATCATCTATTTTATTATTAGTGCTATTTTTTAAATTATCTATTTTACTATCTGTTTTGTCTATACTATTTTTTAAATTATCTATTTTACTATTTTGCTCCTGCTTTTCTAAAAAGTAGTGAGCTTCAAATCTATTTACCCTCCCAATTACTCTAGGGAGCATTATAAGTTTTGTAAAAAAGCTTATAACTGGTACTCTATATAAAATAGCCATAATATATCTTTTTTTAATTCCCAAAATTTTAATATTTTTCTCTCTTCCCTCTTTTGAAAATCTAACCATTGCTAATATTTCTGTTTTTGAGAGTTTCCCACTTCTTAAAAGCTCTAATCTATTATTTAATGCCTCTTCATCAACCTCTCTTTGTAAAATGGTTCTATATAGATTTTTAATAAATTCTATATCATGATATTTGGTAAAATCCTCTATCTGATAGGTATCAACCTTCTCTCTTTTGTATCTCCTTTTTTTTGGGTTACTTTTTTTGGGATTTTTTTTATACCTATTAATTATATTATCTATCTCCTCTTTTAATAGCTTTTTATCTATTTTGGGGCTATTTATCTCTATCATCTACTCTCCATTATTTATAAATCTACAAAACTATTATCAGTAAAATAGACTCTCTCTACACCAATAATCTCTGCTTCAAAACTATCTGCAATTATATTATATGTTTCTTTATCTATCTGCTCAATAGTTACCTGCTCTTGTAGTAAATTTATATATAAATTATCACTCCCCTCTCCACCATTAATATGGTCATATCCACCTGCACCAATATATATTTTATCATCTCCTAAGCCTGTAGAGATAATATTATCAACCATATTATCTCTAATAGTATCATCTCCACTACCTGTAGTTATATTTTCTATAATTACACCCTCTGCTATTGCAAAATTATTTTCTCCTGTATATAAATTATCATTGTTATAAAGCTCTGTAATTTTATCTTTTATCCACTCTTTAGCATCTCTATTGGTAATTCCCTCTTGTTGCAAAGATATAATATCCTCTAAACTATATACATCTACACTATTTAATGTTCCACCTCTCATATCAAGAGTGGTATCTCCTTTGGTTAAAGATAAATCTATACTATCTTTTCCTCCAGCATCCCAAATAGTTTGTATCTCGTAATTGCTATATTGTGTGGTGTATATATTATCTTCTGTATGGTAGGAGCTATTTACTCCATATATAGATTGAAGAGCAGAAACATCATAGAGTGAATAGAAACTAGGATATAGTATATTATACTCCAATTTAATTGTATTACCACTAACTATAAAATTAGGAATAATATCCTCTTTGGTAGTATAAGACATAACAGTATGGTTCATATCATCACTCTGCGTTGGTAGCTTGTTTGGCTCTTCAAATGGGTGTTTTAGCCCCAATGCGTGTCCCAATTCATGAGTTATAGTTATCCAACCCCCTTTACCTTTAGTTAATCCATACTCTTTGGGATTGGTATTAAATGATTGTGACAAAAACACATCACCACCATAATCTGGATTTGTACTTGGATAAAAAGAGAAACCAGCAGTATTCTCCTCCATATTTACAATATTAAATCTAATATCTCCATCATCTGCTACCTCTGTTAATTTTATATTGAGTAGATTATTTATATCAGCTGTAATAGCTTCTACTGTGTTTTTTTGTGCTTGATTTAGTTCTGTCCAATTATTAGTTAATGCCTCATTGGGATAGGAGTTATAACTATCTGGAATAGAGTGATTAAAGCTATAGGTTATCTCACTTTTGTTCCAATGTGCAGAGGAGTCTAGCGATGAAACCCCCTCTGAGGAGCTACTACTTAGAGTACCTAAGCCATAATTTGTATATGAGTGGTGAGTATTGCTATCTATAGCTTCTATCTCTTTAGATACACTATCTCTATTTATAGTAGAAAGACTATTTACAATAGAGATAGCATCATCTCTATCTTTTAACAGCTCTATACCCCCCTCTACGCTATCTACTGTAGCTTTATCATCTGTTATAGAAGAGACTACTTTAATAGAGGCTTGAAATGATGGGTCACTATCCAATGAGGCAGAGTTTGATGGGTCGGTTTTTGGGTCTAAATTAGTTTTATTGGATAATAGATTAACATAGTCAAGAGATAAATTTGATTTATTGGTAATAAGTGCTTTTCTTTGCATTGCTGTTGCAATATCCTCTTCTGATAGAGAGGAGTATTGAGGAGCGTTTGGGTCAAAATCTAAAGATATAGAGATAAAATCAGCGACCATATCAGATTTACTCATTCCACTATTTAATTGATTTGTCCAATATGCTATACCCTCACTATCTCCTGCTTTTCCTAGAGTGTTTTTATATATCGTATCTACAAACTCTTGATTTGATAGTCCACTATACAGGTCTGTAAACTTTGGATGTAAGGCAAAACCAGATGCTAACTCTTTTATAGCTACAATTTCTCCCAAAAGTGATGCTTGACTCTCCCAGTAATCTAAACCCTCTTTATCTGCTGCTCTATTAAAAAAAGCGATATATAACCCTGCTATTTTTTGTTGAATTGTAGCCATTTAATTTACCTTTTTTAATAAATTATAAAGAGATAAACTTAATTTTTGGATTAAGTCTGCAAACCCCAATAAAAAGTTCATCTTTTACCCCTGCTATTTCAAAATCAGTAGCATGGTCTAACCAGTGAGAGCAGTTATCAAGATGTGTCTCTTTGGAGTGAATAGCAGAGGTTATGCTATATTTTCCAACTCCAATATTTAAATCCATAGAGAAACTACAGATATAACTCTTATCTTTTTTGAAATCTATATCTATCTTATGGTAAAAACTATTTGTCCCAAATATATCCTGTCCAAATCTATCTCTAATCATTATACCTACAGTCATATCGGCTAAATCTTTTTTAGAGTTTATATATATATCTATAGTTGCTCTCTCTCCTGAACTAATTAGATTTGATTTTGACTTCTCTCCTTTTATAGTAACCTCTGTTATCTCTATATCAAATGTACCATAAGAGTTACTACTAGGTTTTATACTCATCTTCTCATCTTTATCATTAAGTTTTGAGATTAAAAAATTGTAACTATTTATCACCTCTTCAGGCTCTCCCTCTACAGAAATCTCTCCACTATTTAGCAAAATGACCCTATCACAAAGTAGTTTTAGAGAGTTTAAATCGTGAGAAACATATATAATACTCATATTCTGCTCTTTTCTCTGCTTTAGTGCTTTGGTACATTTGGCTGCAAAGTGTGCATCTCCAACTGATAACGCCTCATCAACTATTAAGATTTGTGGCTCTGAAAATATAGCAATCGAAAATGCTAATCTCATACTCATACCAGAAGAATAGCTTTTTATCGGCTCATATATATAATCTCCAAGTTCACTAAACGCTATAATCTCATCTATCTTTGTATCTATCTCTTTTTTGGTCATACCAATTAAAGTTCCATTTAGATATATATTATCATATCCACTCATCTCATGGTTAAATCCTGTACCAAGCTCTAAAAGGGCTGTAACTCTACCGTGTCTCATTATCTTACCTGAAGTTGGTTCAATCACTCCTGCTATGATTTTGAGTATAGTTGACTTTCCTGCACCATTTACACCAATAATTCCAAGCGTCTCACCCTGATATAGGTCAAAAGTTATATCTTTATTGGCTATAAACTCTTTGTGATAAGATTTATCGGTAAAAATCTCTTTTAATCTATCAAAATTGGTTTTATAAATTTTATATACTTTTGAGATATTTTTAACTTCTAAAACTTTCCTCATATTATATCCTTAATAGTTCCCACCATTTTTTTATATAAAAATCCAGCTAAAAAGAGTGTAACTATTGTCATAGTAATCATAATAAAGAGTACATGTAAAGATGGAGCTTTGGAGTACAGAAATATATCTTGATAACTATTGGCAAAATAGAAAAATGGATTATAAGTTAATAATAATGGGTATTTATTAGCCAACATATCTTTCATATAGATAATAGGGGTTACCCAAAACCAGAGTTGAACTATTATAGGAACTGCCTCTTTTAAATCTTTGAAAAAAGGTGTAAATAGAGATAGTATCACTCCTAAACCTAATGAGAAAAGAGTTTGTAGTAACGCAATGGGAATTAACCATAAAAATGTAAGAGTAACAGGCTGATGAACTATAAGCAAAAATCCAATAGCCAAAAGCATAGATATAAAAAATAAAAACAGTTCAGTTAAAACTATGCTTAGTTGAAATGTATATACAGGAACATTGATTTTTTTAATCAGATTTGCTTTTTCAAAAAAAGAGGTATTTAGACGCATAATAATAGTACTAAAAGTATTCCATGCTAAAAGAGCTGGAACTAAATGAATACTATAAGCATAACTATTATCAACAATAGCTAGTTTCATTTTCATAAAATCAGAAAATACAACTGTATATATAAAAATAGTAATAATAGGAGATAAGATATACCATAATTGTCCTAACCCTGTACCTACATATCTCTCTTTGAAATCTCGTTTAGCAAAACTAAATGCTAGAAGTATATTATGTCTCAATTAAGCCCTTTTCCTATCTTTTGCTAAGTTTATTCTCTCTGAAAATCATCTTCAATCCTAACAATATCATCTTCGCCTGTATATTCTCCAACTTGTGCTTCTATTAATACAACTGGTATTTTACCCTCATTTTCAAGTCTATGAATTTCACCCATTTTGATATAAGTTGACTCATTTGGTCTTACTATAAATTTATTTTCTCCTACTGTAACTGTAGCTGTTCCACTTACTACTATCCAATGTTCATTTCTATGAAAATGCTTTTGTAGTGATAATCTTTTGCCTGGTTTTACTACTATGGTTTTGATTTTATATCTCTTATCTTCTTGCAAAATAGTATATGTTCCCCATGGTCTATGAGCTGTTAGATGTACCTCATGTAATTTAGTTGTTTTTTTGACCTCTTTTACTGCCTCTTTGACCTTTTGAGAGCTACCTTTTTTGGATACTAGCAAAGCATCAGCAGTATCAACTATAATCAAATCCTCTACATCAATCGTTATTATCTCTCTATTTTCTGTATAAATGAAATTGTTTTTACTATCTATTGCTATATGTTTACTATTTCGTGTATTGCCGTTATTCTCTTTTGGTAACTCTTCATATAGTGCATCAAAACTTCCTACATCTGACCAATCTATATTAGATGGAATTACCTTAACTATATCTGATTTCTCCATAACAGCATAATCAATACTATCTTCTGGAATAGCTAACATATCTTCTTGATTTATTTTTATAGGGTTACCTGTTGCTCTATTATAAGCGATTTGAGATGTTTTATATATTTGAGGTGCATACTTTTTTAACTCATCTAAAAAAACTCCTGCTTTGAAACAGAACATTCCAGAGTTCCAATAGTAATTTCCTGCATCTAAATAGCTTTGAGCTGTTCTTTTATTTGGTTTTTCATGAAAAGCTTTTACAGATAATCCATCTGCTTCAATATATCCAAATCCACTCTGTGGTGAAGTGGGAGTAATTCCAAAAGTTACTAAGCAATTATCTTGGGCTAACTCTTTTGCTCTTATTAAAACTTTTTCATACTCAATCTCATCTTTGATAAGGTGGTCTGAGGGAGTTACTAATACTATATCATTTTTATCTAATGCCATACAAGCTAAAGCTATGGCTGGTGCTGTATTTCTACCAACTGGTTCTAGCAGAAATTTGGAATTTGAAATTTGAGATTTAGAACTATTTAGAGTTTCTAACTGGTCTATTGCCAAAAAGTACTGTTCTATATTGGAGACTATAAAGTTTCGGTCACAAAATTTTGAATTTCTCTCAATGCTCAACTGAAAAAGTGATTTATTATCGAAAAGTTTTACAAACTGCTTTGGCATAAGTGTTCTACTTATTGGCCAAAGTCGTGTACCATTTCCACCACATAATATTATATTTGTCATAAATTATATCTGCTCCTAAATTTTCTGCCCCATTATATCTAAAAAATATTAATTATTTTTGCGTTATATTAAGTAATAAGTTATTTATAGACTCTTCATAATATTTTGCCATCTCTTTATCAGTCGATTCAAATCTAGTAACAAGAACAGGTGTGGTATTACTAGCTCGAACCAATCCCCAACCATGCTCAAAGTTTATTCTTACCCCATCAACTTCTATAATATTTATAATTTTAGGAAAATTATTAGGAGGATTTTTCAAAGCCTTTTTTAGCTTTTCAACAATAATAAACTTCTCTTCTTCTGTAGTCTCAATCTTTATCTCCTCAGTCGAAAAAACTTGTGGCAATGCCTCAATCTCTTTATCTATATTAATCCCATTATAAATCAATTCCAACATACGCAAAGTAGCATATATGGCATCATCATAGCCGAAATATCGGTGTTTGAAAAATATATGTCCACTAACTTCACATGCCAAATCTGCCCCTGTTTCTCTCATTTTGACTTTGAGATTGGAGTGACCTGTTTTATACATAATAGCTTTAGCCCCACGGCGTTCTAATTCATCATACATCACCTGCGAACATTTCACCTCTCCAATAACAGTTGGATTTTTCATACCCATAGCATACAAAAGTGCCATCTGGTCACCTTTGATATTGTATTTATGTGTTAGTACGGCTATTCTATCAGCATCACCATCATAAGCAAATGCTATATCTCCATCTTTTTTTAGTAGCTCTTTTATATCATTTAAATTCTCTTCTACTGATGGGTCGGGATGATGATTTGGGAAAGTTCCATCAGGAGTCATATATATAGCCTTATAATCAAACTCTAATCTATCAAATATATCTAATATTACTGTCCCTGCTACACCATTACCACCATCTAGTACAATTTTCTCTTTTAGTCCCTTTAAATGAGCAAAACTCTCTACCATATAGTCTATATATTGCTCTTTGGTTTTAATAAAAGTAGTTGTAGTGTTAGTAGGAATTTGCATATGAGTATTAGAAATCACCTCATCTCCTAGAGCATAAATATCTGTACCAAAAAATGGCATCTGGTTTATTGTAATTTTAAATCCATTATATTGGCTTGGATTATGTGAACCTGTAATCATAATAGAGCCATTGATAGGTTCATCTATATTTATAGGATTGATATAATTGGAAAAATAGTTTACAGGTGTTGCAACCATACCCATATCCAAAACTTTACACCCTGCAAAATTTAATCCTGATGTTAGATAATCTCTTAATATTGGAGAATGTGTTCTTGCATCATAACCTATAGATACTACACCACCTAGTTTTTTAATCTTTGTACCGAGAAAATAACCGATAAGTTTAACACTCTGTTCATTAAGTTCTTTTTCAAAAATACCTCGTATATCATACTCTCTAAAAATTGTTTTTGTCATTATTTTATCCTTTTTTTATATTTTTATCTATTTAGCACCGATTTTCATTAAAACAACTTTGATAGTTTTTATCAAAATAATAAAGTCATCCCAGAAAAACCAATTTTTAATATACCATACTTCTAATTTATTTCTCTCTTTAAACGAAAGATTGTTTCTTCCACTGACTTGCCATAATCCTGTAATACCTGGTTTGACTTTGAGTATAAACTGTTTAGAGTCACCGAGTTTTTCAGACTCTTCTAACATATATGGACGAGGGCCTACTAAACTCATCTCATCTCTAAGTATATTAAGTATCTGTGGCATCTCATCAAGTGAAGTGGCTCTTAGGATATTACCTATTTTTGTAATCCTTGGGTCATTTTTATATTTATGATATGTTTCATAATATTCTATCTCTTCAGGATGATTTTTTAAATATATCTCTAGTAAATTATCAGAGTTCTCATACATAGTTCTATATTTGTAACATAAGAAGTTTCGATTATTTTTTCCAAGTCTTGGCTGTTTGAAAAAAATCTTACCTTTTGAGTCTATTTTGATAAGTATGCTTATAATTATATGTATAAAGAGAAATATAGGCAAAATAGATAAAACAAAAAGTTTATCAAACATATTTTTGATAAAGATATTTCGTTTGATTAGTAGTCTATTTTCTATATAAAAAGAGTTACTCTGAATATTGGAATATTCAAGAATGGTTGAATGTGCAAAGTTAATATCACTCACATAAGGGATAATATAAAGCCCATCACTTTTATCAATATATTTGTGGATTAACTCTTCTAAATGGTCAGTACACATTCCTTTGGAAATAACAATAACGAAGTCATAATCATCTCCAGTAGTATATCTTTGTCCTAAATAGAAATTATCAGTAAACTCTTTTTGAAATCTGTTTTTTTGGGTATCATCTCCTATCAATAGTACATTTTTTTGTAAAAATCTAAATGAATAGAGTAGTTTTTTTGTATATCGCTTAATAATAGGAATAGTTATGATAGCCAAAAGGAAATAGATAGTTATAAAAAGGCGTGAATACTCTTGATTACTTTTCATTAGTGCTAATATAGTCAGAGTAAGTAGATATGCCAAAAAGATAGATTTAATAATTTTATTGGTCTCTTGCCAAAAATCATATCTGAAAATATAGATTTTTTCACTAATCAATAAAAAAAGGATTATTACAATAACAAAAATAAAATCTTTGAGTGATATTACATTAAAGGGTGGTATATTTTGACTTTGAATATGGTTTCTAATCCATAAAGATAGATAAAATAGGATTAAAAAACTTAAAATATCTATAATAAGAAGAGTTATAAAATTAAAAAAATTTTTATTATTCATTATATTCCCAATCTTTATTATTTTCATTGTAATTATATCATATAATTAGATATGAATTTAATAACTTACTCCTCAAACCAAGGCAAACTTTACTTTTTCAATTTCTCCCCTTGGAGAATGATGCAGATAGAGCCATTTTTTTATGCTCTTAATAACCAAAAATTTATATGCAAAGATTTAGAAGATGCATTATCTAAAGGATTGGATGAAAATTCTAATATATTTATATATGGTATTAAATCTTTTCCAAAAGTTCAACTATTTGCCAAGAAACATAATATAACTATATATAGAATAGAAGATGCCTTTATCCGTTCGGTGGCATTGGGTTCAGGATTTGCTAAACCCTACTCATTGGGGATTGATAGTCGTGGTGTCTATTTTGACCCACAAAGAGAGAGTGATTTGGAGTATATACTTCAAAATCATAACTTTAGTAAAGAGCTATTAGCTCGTGCCAAAATAGTTAGACAAGAGGTAGTCAAATCCAAATTATCTAAATATAATCACCTAGAACATACTTCATTAGATATAGATAGAAGTAGATATGATAAAGTTATATTAGTAATAGGTCAAGTAGAAGATGATATGTCTATTAAATATGGAGCATTTGGACTAAATAATAGTGACCTATTAGAGATGGTCAAAGAGATAAATCCAAACTCTTATATTATTTATAAGCCTCACCCTGATGTGTTATCTGGCAATAGGATAGGAGATATTCCACAAGATATTATAAATAGATGTGCTAATAGAGTAGTAACTAATATTAGTATAGATAGTGCTATTGGAGCTTGTGATGAGGTACATACTCTAACTTCTGGTGCTGGATTTGATGCTCTACTTCGTAAAAAAAAGGTCTATACCTATGGTATGCCATTTTATGCAGGGTGGGGATTGACCATTGATTATAGAGAGTGCAAAAGAAGAACACGAACAGTTACTCTTGATGAGTTGGTAGCTTCTGCTTTGATTTTATATCCTAGATATCTCTCTCCTAAAACGGAAAAATTTTGTGAAGTAGAGCAGACATTAGAAGAGTTAAAAGAACAACAAGAGTTATATTTTAGTAATAGATGGTATAGATTTAAAACTAATTTCAAAGGATATATCTTGCCAAGAGGGCGTAAAATTATTAGAGCTATACTTAAACCATTTGGATTAAAAATTTGATAAATTTTCTCTCTTTTTAGTCAAAACAAATATAGCTGTTTTCCATATAATCTCTAATTCTAGTTTAATAGACCAATTTTTGATATAATACAAATCATACATAAGCTTTTGCTTTGCATCTAGTTTACCTGAACCGTATTGGTATTTGATTTGGGCTAAACCTGTAATCCCAGGGGCTACTACGGCTCTTTGATTATAATAAGGGATACTCTTTTCAAACTCTTGTATCCATATTTTTCTCTCTGGTCTAGGACCTACAAAATGCATTTCACCTTTGAATACATTCCATAGCTGAATTAGTTCATCTAGTTTGCTATGTCTCAAAGTATTCCCCCAAGGAAAGGCTCTTGGGTCATTATCAGATGCAAATTTAGCACCATCTTTTTCTGCATCTAGTGACATAGAACGAAGTTTGATACAGCAAAACTCCTTTTTTCCTTTACCAACACGAAGTTGTCTAAAAAATAGAGACCCAGGAGACTCTTGATTTACTCTATATTTAGAATATATAATTGTTAAAATAGTAGGGATAAATAGTATGATAATAGTTATATAATCAATAACTCTTTTTTGAAAATATTGAAATGGAGTATAGCTATGAATATTTTCCAAAAAAGAGGTATCTTTTAAATCTTCTGATATAAGACATTTGTGTAGGTACTTTTCTAAGAACTTTTCTATAGTAATATATTGAATAGCTTTTACCTCTAATTTTTTCAGATAAGTAATAATATCTGGTGATAAAATCGCTTTTGTATTAAGAATAATTATAGAGCTATTTTTCTCTTTTATTAACTTTTCTATTTTATTTATGATGTTTGATACAGATATATCTTTGTAACTAATATGAACCATACCATCAAACTGTTTTGAGAGTCTTTCTATTTCCACTTGAGAAAATAAGTATCTATCACCTAAAATTATCATTAAACTTCCTTCTATTTATATAATTTTACATTAACTAAGCTATAAAGGCTCTTAGGATACAATTTCACAAGATTTTAAAAAGGTGAAATAGTTATGATAAAGACAAGATTTGCACCCTCACCAACAGGGTATTTACATATAGGAGGGTTACGAACTGCTCTCTTTTCATGGTTATGGGCTAGAAAAAATAGTGGTAAATTTCTACTACGAATAGAAGATACAGACCTATCAAGGAACTCCAATGAAGCACTAGAGGCTATACTCAAAGCTTTTGATTGGGTAGGTATGAGTTATGACGGAGATGCTATATATCAATCTAAACGGTTTGATATTTATACAAAATATATTGACCAACTCTTAGCAGAAGGCAAGGCTTATAAGTGTTATATGAGCAAAGAAGAGTTAACTGCGTTGAGAGAAGAGCAGATGGCAAAAGGTGAGAGAACACGATATGATGGACGGTATCGTGATTTTACAGGAATACCACCAGAGGGAGTAGAGCCTGTAATTCGTATCAAAGCACCACTTGATGGTAATATTATTTTCAATGATGGTATCAAAGGAGAGATATCTATAGCTTCTAGTGAGGTTGATGATTTTGTTATAGCTAGAGCAGGAGGAGTTCCCACATATAATTTTGTAGTAGCTATTGATGATGCTTTGATGGGGCTTACTGATGTAATTCGTGGAGATGACCATCTCTATAATACACCCAAACAGATAGTAGTTTATGAGGCATTGGGTTTTGCTATGCCAAAATTTTATCATGTAGCTATGATAAACAATGAACAAGGTAAAAAACTATCAAAACGAGATGGTGCAACAGATGTTATGGAGTATAAGAGTCTTGGATATTTGCCTGAAGCACTTCTAAACTTTTTGGTTAGGTTAGGTTGGAGTTATGGAGACCAAGAGATATTTAGTATAAAAGAGATGATAGAGCTGTTTGACCCAAAAGATATAAATAAAAGTTCATCAAACTATAATCTTGATAAACTATTATGGCTCAATGCTCACTATATCAAAAATAGTCCAAATGAAAAATTAGCTAAAATGCTCAAAGATTTTGGTGTAGATATAGCAAATCATGATAAATTAGAGATATTATTAGATGCAACAAAAGAGAGAGGTAAAACTCTAGTAGAGTTAGCAAATCAAATTAATTTAATACTAAACTCTCCAATAGAGTATAATGCCAAAGCTTCCAAAAAAGCATTTAAATCAACTGCCAAAGAGTATTTGGAAGAGTTTGCTAATATGCTAAAAAATTGGGATAAACCACTCCATACCCCACCAGAGTATCATGCTGTAATAGAACAGTTCGTAGCAGACAAAGAGATAGGATTTGGCAAGATTGGACAACCTCTTAGAGTATCACTTCTAGGTGTAATGAGTGGTTCAGGATTGGATGAGATTATGGCTATTTTGGGTGTTGATGAGACTATAAATAGAATTCAAAAGGCTATAGAGTTTATAGATAATAGGAACTAGTCTCATATGAAACAGTATGAGCTACAAGCTATTATCAAAAGGTTAAGTGAATTTAACTACATTAGCCGTGCTAGAAGGGTAGAAGATAATACTATAGAGATAACATTTGATAGAAACAATAGCTACTTCTTTAATATGACGAGAGGCTCTAGTTTCGTTTATAAGAGTGACTCAATTCGACCACTTCAAGGGTACAAAGCCCCTTTTGATACGCTATTGCACTCTCTAGTATCTGCTTCACGAATTTTGAAAATAGAAGTTCCTAATAGTGATAGAGTTATTAGGTTTAAGTTATCTCCAAAGAGTAGTTATAAAGATAAAACAGTTACACTTCAATTTGAGTTTACAGGACGACATACTAATGTTATACTACTTGATGAAAATGAGATTATTATAGAAGCATTAAGACATATAGATGCTTCTAGTTCATTTCGTGTTATTCAAGCTGGTATGGAACTTCTTCCTATACCTCCTTTTAATAGAAAAGAGCAGTGCAAAGATATAAATGATATAGATGAGTATCTAACTCAAAAATATATAGATTTTGAGACTAAACGGCTAAATGGGTTAAAAAAGCAGAAACTCTTAACTATTCAGAAAAAGCAACAGAAGTTACAAAAACTATTAGAGAAACTACCCAATCCACATGAGTTAGCAGAGAGTGAAAAAATATATCAAAACTATGCTAATATTATACTAGCTAATCTATATCAGATAAAACCGTATGATAAAAAGCTAAAAACTTATGATTTTGAGGGTAATGAGATAACTATCTCTCTACCCAAAGGGATAGTACCAAATCGAATGAGTGAATACTATTTTAATTTGGCTAAAAAGATGAGAGCCAAAGCTAAAAATATTCACATAGAAAAAGAGAACCTATCTACCAAAATATCTTTTTATACCAATATGTATTATGCTATCCAACAAGCAAAAGATAGTTATGAATTGGAGTTATTAGTTCCCAAAAGAGCTAAATCCCAAAGAAAAAAAGAGAAAATCAAAGAGTGCGAACTATTTTGGATAGATGATTACAAAGTATTAATAGGAAGAAATAGCAAAGAGAACCAAGCCTTGCTAAAAATTGCTAAATCCAATGATATATGGATGCATATCAAAGGTATCCCATCATCACATCTAATTATCAAAACAGATAAACAGAATTTGCCTGATAGTGTCATAGAAAAAGCAGGGAAACTATGTGTAGATTTTTCTCTAACCCAAGCAGGAGATTATATAGTTGATTATTGCAAACGCCGATTTGTCAAAATCCAAGAGGGGTCTAGCGTAGAGTATGACAAGTATAAAAGTGTTAGGGTTAGAAAAGAGGGGATAGAAATAAGGGAATAACCAAAAACTTGTTATAATCCTAAAAAAGGAACTGCTCATAATGAAAATATTTACAGAAAACAAAGAACGATGGATAACGGGGTTACTGCTTTTGGCTGTAACACTATTTGTTGGTTATATTGATGATAAAACCCTCTCTTGGGTCTATTTGGGGGCTTTTTATATAGTTGGATTTAATGAAGCAGTTAAGCTTTTTGGTGTTAAACAAAATTCTCCATATATCTATGCTGTTATTATATGGATAATAACCTATTTTTATCCTAATCCTGATGACCTATTTTTCTTGATAGCTATCTTTTTTGGAGCGAAACTCTCTTATACCCAAGAGCATGAGAAGAAAAAGCTTATCCTACCATTTCTCTATCCAACAGCAGGTTTCTTATTTATGTTTATGCTTTATAGTGAATTTGGAATGAAATGGCTTATATGGTTGCTTATAGTTATAGTATTTACTGATGTAGGTGCGTTTTTGGTGGGTAAAAGTATCGGAAAAACTAAATTCTCTCCAACATCACCAAATAAAACATTAGAAGGTGTAATAGGTGGTATAATCTTGGCTACTATAGCAGGAACTTATTATGCTTTTGCTACTGATTTGGATACTCTATTTATGGCTACACTTATATCCTCTCTTACTGCTATTGCTTCAATTTTTGGTGACCTATTTGAGAGTTATCTCAAACGAGAAGCAGGAGTCAAAGATAGTGGTACACTTTTGCCAGGACATGGTGGGGTATTAGATAGAGTTGATGGGTATCTCTTTGGTGCTATAATTATGTTGATAGTATTGAGAGCATTGTAGTATGAGTATTGTATTATTAGGCTCAACAGGCTCAATTGGTCTCAATACACTCATAATTGCTAAAAGATATAATATGAAAATAGAGGCTCTAGTAGCAGGGAAAAATATTGACCTGCTTAATCAGCAAATAGCTCAATACAGTCCAAAATTTGTAGCTATAGCTGATGAAAAAGATAAACAGAGAGTCCATCACTCAAATATATTTTGTGGGGATAAGGGGATAATAGAACTACTAGAACAGACCATAAGCCCCTTAGTTGTAAATGCTTTAGTAGGATATACAGGAGTAGCACCCACACTTAAAGCCATAGAGTTAGGACGCAAAGTAGCATTAGCAAACAAAGAGTCATTAGTAGTTGCAGGTGAGTTTATAGATATGAGTCAAATTGTACCAATAGATAGTGAACATTTTGGATTGTGGTATCTAATGAATGATAAACCCATCTCCAAGCTATATATAACAGCCTCTGGTGGAGCATTTAGAGATTGGAATATATCTGATATGCAAACAGCCACATTTGCCCAAGCTCTCAACCATCCCAACTGGTCAATGGGAAATAAAATTACAATAGATAGTGCAACTATGACTAATAAACTATTTGAATTATTGGAAGCTAAATGGTTATTTGGTACTAGCAATATAGATGCTTATATAGAGAAAAAATCTATTATTCATGCGTTGGTAGAGTTTGTTGATGGTTCAACTACAGCACATTTTGCAGGGGTAGATATGAAACTACCCATAGCTTTTGCACTAAATAGTAGAGTAGAAGAGGAGATTTTACCTCCTGTTGATTTATTAAAAATGGGTTCGATAGAGTTTACTCCTATCACATCTGAACGATACCCAATATGGGAAATCAAAGAGCATATATTAGCCAATCCACATTTAGGAGTTGTGGTAAATGCTAGTAATGAAGAGGCTATTAAAAAGTTTGAAAAAGGTGAGTGTAATTTTTTTGAGATGAGTAAAATGGTATTAAAAGCGTATGCTAAATTCAAAGATATAAGAGCTAGAGATATAAAGGAGATAATACAAATTGATGCAGATGTTAGAAAATATATAAAATAATTCAAATGAGCAACTAATAGAAAAGGAAGAACTATGATACTAAGTATAGAATCAAGCTGTGATGATAGCTCAATAGCAATTACAAGTATAGAGACCAAAAAGCTACTATTTCACAAAAAAATATCCCAAGAAAAGCAACACGCCTCTTATGGTGGGGTTGTACCTGAATTAGCTTCGCGACTTCATGCTATAGATTTACCAAATATACTAGAAGAGAGTAAACCATATTTTAATAATCTCAAAGCTGTAGCAGTTACCAATCAACCAGGTCTTGGAGTAACACTTTTGGAGGGTATCGCTATGGCTAAAACTATAGCTGTAACCAAAAATATACCACTCATTCCTGTACATCATCTCAAAGGGCATATATATTCCCTCTTTATTAAAAAAAAGGAGATTTTGCCTCTGCTTGTATTGTTAATATCTGGTGGGCATACACAAATAATTCGTGTAGAGAGTTTGGAGCATATGAAAATAGTTGCTACTAGTATAGATGATAGTGTGGGTGAGAGTTTCGATAAAACTGCTAAAATGATGGGACTTGGTTATCCAGGGGGACCTATTATTGAGAAGTTGGCTCAAAAAGGTGATGAAAATAGATTTGATTTACCTGTACCTTTGAGAAACTCTAAACTTATTGCCTTTTCTCTATCTGGACTGAAAAATGCTGTACGATTAACTATTGAGAGACTTGGTGGAGCAGAGAGAATGAGTAAACAAGATAGATGTGATTTGTCTGCCTCATTTCAAAAAGCTGTCAAACTTCATCTAATACAAAAAAGCAAAAAGATATTCAAAGAGGAGAATATCAAAGATTTTGCAATAGTAGGTGGAGCAAGTGCCAATCTATATATCCGTAATGCTTATGAGAAGCTTTGTAGTGAATTTGGGAAAGAACTTCATACTGCACCGTTAGAATTTTGTTCAGACAATGCAGCAATGATAGGTCGTTATGCTGTTGAGGCATATAAAAAGAAGTTGTTTATAGACCCTTATAAAATAGATATATCTCATACCAAAAAACGACAAAAGGGGGAGATGTTATAAAAATTAATAACTCATCTGTATTCTATCTACCTCATCCCAACTCATGCCCCTCTTTTGGCTTCTGTGTTGGAGAATATGGTCTATATATCTAGCAAATAAATCTGTTTCTATATTTATTTTGGTTTTTATCTTGTATTTTCCTATAAGTGTTTCTCTAAGTGTATGAGGAATAATAGTAAGACGAAAACTATCACTATAAACATCATTAATTGTAAGTGATACTCCATCAATAGTTATAGAGCCTTTGGGTATAATATAAGAGATATATTTGGGTTCTACTTTAATAATAAAATCAGTTCCATTCTCTCGGGAAGTTATTTTAACCACCTCTCCTATACAATCAATATGTCCTTGGACTATATGCCCCTCAAATCTATCATCTAGTTGCATAGCAGGTTCGATATGAACCTCTCCTTGTAGTTTGGACTCATCTATAATAGAACGAGTCTCATCAGCTAACTCCAAATCAAATCCATCATCATTAACTTTGATAACAGTTAGACACACTCCATTGATAGCTATAGAGTCTCCTATTTTTGCTTGATGTCCTGATTGAATAGTCAAGATATTATTTTGATAGCTTTTGACTCTACCTATCTCTCTAATTAGACCTGTAAACATATATAACCTCTATTTAGTTTTTAATAGAATTATATCTTAATTGAGCTATATAAATAAGATAATAGTATAACTCAATTTAGTTTGATATAATTCTAATAATAGGCTACTCCAAGGGAATAAACACCCAAATAGCTTTATGAGGTTTTTCATAGGCAAGGCAATCATTTGCAGGACTAGCCTTAGCTAATTCAAAAATGATTAACGCAGTCTATGGGAAACCTCATAAAGCCCGAAGGGAAGCCACAGAGAGGGCAATCTTCACAAAATATAATCCTTGAATTAGCTAAGGCTAGTCCTATGAATTATATTTTGCAAAGCTCCCCCTCTCTGTGACTTCTATTTGGGTGTTTATTCCCTTGGAGTAGCCTAATATATAAACAAGGCAATTTATGGAATATAGCGTAATCGTAATCGGTGGTGGACATGCTGGAATAGAAGCGAGTTTAGCACCTGCTAGAATGGGTGTTAAAACTCTTTTGATAACAATATTAGCTGAACAGATAGGTGCATCTAGTTGTAACCCTGCTATTGGTGGACTAGCCAAAGGGCATTTGGTCAAAGAGCTTGATGCAATGGGTGGTGAAATGGGATTAGCTACTGATGCAACAGGTTTACAGTTTAGAATTCTCAACCAATCCAAAGGTCCAGCCGTTAGAGGAAGTAGAGCTCAAATTGATATGGATAGATATAGAATTTATATGCGTAATATTATTCTAAATACTCCTAATTTAGATACAAAGCAAGAGATTGCTACAGCACTTATAATAGAAGATGGAGAGGTTAAAGGGGTAGAGACACAACTTGGCAATAGATATATAGCTCCAAAAGTTATTATTGCAAGTGGTACTTTTTTAAATGGACTTATACATATCGGAGAAAAGAAACAACAAGCAGGACGACAAGGTGAGTTTGCATCTATTGAGTTAGCAGAGTATCTCAAATCATTAGGTTTAGAGATAGGACGACTAAAAACTGGAACTTGTGCTAGAATTGAGGGTGGTAGTATAGATTTTAGTGTAATGGAAGCACAAGGTGGAGATGAAGATGCTACTCCTTTTTCATTTAGAACCAATAAAGAAGAGTTCAATCCAACGCAACTACCTTGTCATGTAACATATACAAACGAGACTACTCATAATATTATAGAGAGTAATTTCTATAGAGCCCCTCTGTTTTCAGGTCAGATTAATGGAATGGGTCCTAGATACTGTCCCAGTATAGAGGATAAGATTAATAGATTTAGAGATAGACCAAGACATCAGATTTTTGTAGAGCCTCAGACATTAGAGGCTAATGAGTTTTATATAAATGGCATGAGTACATCTTTGCCTACAGATGTGCAATTAGATATGATACACTCTGTAAAAGGAATGGAAAATGCTAAAATAGTAAGATATGGGTATGCTATTGAGTATGATTTTGTGCAACCAACAGAGCTAAAACATACGCTAGAGACCAAAAAGATAAATGGACTCTATTGTGCAGGACAGATTAATGGTACTACAGGTTATGAAGAGGCAGCAGCCCAAGGTATGATGGCAGGGATAAATGCAGGGCTTAGTATCCAAGGCAAAGAGCCGTTTATATTAGGTAGAGAAGAGGCTTATATAGGTGTACTTATAGATGATTTGGTAACCAAAGGAACAAAAGAGCCTTATAGAATGTTTACAAGCCGTTCAGAATATAGACTTCTATTGCGTGAAGATAATGCAGATACTAGGCTTTATAGATATGGTGAAGCTTTTGGGCTTTTGGATAGTGAGTATCTACAAAAGGTCAAAACCAAAGAGGCAAATATACAAGAGGCATTAAGTTATCTAAGAGAGAATTTCGTAACTCCTAATAAAAATTTTATAGAACTACTAGAGAGTATAGCAGAAGAGAAGATAAATGATAAAGTCTATCTATTAGATTTATTGGCTCGTTCAAGTATGACAAAAGAGAAACTAATTGTAATAGTTCCAGAGTTTGAAAAATATAGTGATGAGGTGATAGAACAGATACTTATAGAGGCAAAATATAGCCGATATATAGTTAAACAGCAGTTACAAGTAGATAAGATGAAAGATATGCTACAAGTCAAAATCCCAAAAGAGTTTGATTTCTCCAAAGTATCAGGATTAAGTAATGAGATAGTAGAGAAATTAACTAAAATTAACCCACCAACACTATTTAATGCCTCTGAAATATCAGGAGTCACACCTGCATCATTGGAGATACTACATATATATATCAAAATGACCCAAAAGAGTAAATAAATATGCCAAAAATAGTTAAGATATTTCTAAATTCTCTTCTCCTAAAAGCTACCAAACCCAAAGTCCATAGCCATAAAATTAGGGTCACTATATCCAAATTGTGTTGATTGACTTCTAAGCATAGTAATATCCATTTTGGGGTCAATCCCTTGTGGACATACAGCCGTACACTCACCA
>Ga0256913_10000388_pt1 | contig 22732 bp, 18 predicted proteins | sample Axial_MatmetaG_FD_185970 | JGI IMG/M metagenome (GOLD analysis project Ga0256913, IMG submission 185970) | Deep-sea worm associated microbial mat communities from Axial Seamount, Juan de Fuca Ridge, Pacific Ocean - Axial_Mat | ecosystem: Environmental > Aquatic > Marine > Oceanic > Microbial... | reverse complement strand
AATTATAAATAATAAAATAGGAATTGCTACAACTCCTTATGTGAATGATCAAAATAAAGGAGCTATTCCTCTATTGACTATTAAATAGTAAGTTTTTTCAGAAATTTGAAAAACAGGAATAATTTTTTCCCTGTATAAGTCATGGCATAACTGAAAGATTATATGTCGGATGAAAATTTCTGAAGATGCTCGGTTAGCCCAACTTGACATGATTTCTGAATACTATTTGGAAATAAGTTTTGTTGGGCTTGACTTTTTTTAGATTCTCCAGGGTCTGAATATCTCCAGGATTATTTGCAGGTTGAATCTACAACAAGTTATATTCATATAAAATAAATAATTAACCTATCTCTTTGTAAAGTTGAAGATTTTTCTTTAAATCAGTATAAAAATATTTGCTATCATAGTTTAAAACTATATATTTTACTGATATATGAAACATTTTTATGTATTTTTATACTTTTAAAAGTGTTGCTTATGTAATGCTGTTTGATGGTGTTTGAGTTCATAGAATAATTTTCTGGAAAAGTAGTTCTTTGCGTTAAAATTTTTGAGCGAAAGTATAAATGAAAAATTACAAATTAATATTAATTGCTGTTCTTGCAGCACTTTTTCTGGCAGTTGGTTGTACCTCTTTAAAAATGAATCTCAAACCAGTTTCATTCACACCGTATTCCAAGTTGATAAAATTTAAAAAGCTTGAACCGGATGAACAGGAAAAAAATGGGATTCTTCTTAGGTTGTATCAACAGAATAAAGTGATTGTATACACAGACTTTATGGAATTATATACGCATATAAACGAAGGAGATAACGGACTTTATTTTTCTGAGTGGAAAAGGCGGAAGATGACTTTTTCACCTGGTTTGAGTATTGATGATTTTGAAATTAATACAGAAACGGAGAGTACACAGTTGAATGAGGTAAGTGAAAATATTCTGTTATTAAGCAATAGAGGAGAAATTCTTAAATTTATAAAAGGCGGATATAATAATTCTAAAGGCACACTGACTATAACTGACTGGAATAGAAGTCCTATTTTTCCTGAGAATAGTGTAAAAATTGGAGATGCATGGAAGTATACTGAGAAAATGAAACTTGAACTGAAAAGTTATTGGATTACCAGAAATGTTACAGGACCTGACGAGATAGAAGTTGTTGCCAGGCTTACCGGTTTTGCTGAAATAAATGGACACAGGTGTGCAGTGATTGAAACTATGGCATTCAGTAACAAGAATGAGTCATATACAGCTTTATTTAAAACGATGAATTTAACACTTAGAACTCATATTACTGAAAAGATATTTTTTGATTACAAGAAAGGAATTGAAGTTGCTAGAGTTACTAAGACAGTTACTAATTCGTTCACTAAGGATATGTCGTATAGTGATATGTCAAAATCTCAAATGATTTCTGTTTTGAAAGAAAACAAACAGAACTGATAAGGTAGATGGAAAAGAAGTCTATTCATATTTGCCTTGTATCAGATAGAAATGTTCTGAATATTACACCTGTACTTGATAAAAAAATATCACCTGATAAAGTTATTTTATGTTCAACAGAATTAATGATGGATCATGCGTTGATTTTAAAAAATTTTCTTGAATTTAAAGGTGTAGTTTCTGAGATATATTCACTCGGTAATGCATTTGATTATCACGGTTTCAAAAGAACCTTTCTATCTTTAGCTGAATCAATAAAACCGTATGGTGGAAATGTGGCACTGAATCTTACATGTGGTTCAACAATTATGGTTTTAGCTGCACAAAGTGTCTTTTGCGGGGTTCTTCAAATGTTTTATATTATTCCAGAAAGAGATCTAATATCTGTAATATCAGATGACCTTATTAGTGAAGAATTATACGATATTGAAGATAAAATAACACTTGCAGACTATTTTGCAATTCATGGATATATAGTTAAAAGTATTCATCAAAACAAAATAATTTCTGAATCATCAAAAGAAGTTTTTTCAACTTTAATTTCTTCTATTAACAGATATGCTGAACCATTAGGAATTCTCAATTACCTTGCTACAAATGCCGAGAATTCAAATTCATTGACTTTTTCATGTATGATATCAGAAAAAGCCTTTGAAGTTTTGGAGTTATTTAAAAAACATGGAGCTGTTGAATATTATGATAAAACCCAAGTTGTTTTTAAAAATATTGATGCAAGGGCTTTTTGTAATGGTATTTGGCTTGAAGATTATGTTTATCAGCAACTTGTGATGATCGATGAAATGGTTGGACTTCAGGATTTTGCCGTATCTGTTAATATTGAAAACCGTCATGGCGTTAGAAATGAAATTGATGCGGCATTTTTATACAATAACAGGTTATACCTGATTGAATGCAAGACTTCAAGAATGGATCAAAAAGGCACTGATGTTGTCTATAAGATGGATACAGTGAAAGGATATGCAGGATTAAAAACAAGGGGAATTCTCGTTTCATACAGAAAATTGAAAAAGTTTGATATCCAGAGAGCTAAGGATCTGGGGATAATGGTGTTAGCTAAAAGTAATATTGCTTCTGAAAATTTTATTAACAGTATACTTGAGCTGATAAAAGGAGATCAAAAGGATTGATGAATCTGAAGTTAGTTACTTTTTGCATTTAATTATTGCCAAGAGAGGATAACTTTTCAGTTGCATATTTTATTTATAGCGTTAAATTGAGTGGTAGATTAAAATAAGACTCAATAACGAAAGGTATTATAAATAATGAGAATTGTATCTGGTATTCAGCCTTCAGGGACTTTGCATCTGGGTAATTACTTTGCAATGATGAAACCTGCGATTGAAATGCAGGATAAATATGAAACATTCCTTTTTATTGCAGATTTACATGCATTAACAGTATTACCTGAACCCGAACTTTTGAAAGAGAGAATTTTTAATGCAGCGGTTGATTTTCTTGCCTGCGGTATTAATCCTGAAAAAACAGTTTTTTTCAGACATTCAGCTATACCGGAGGAGACGGAACTTACCTGGATTCTTCATTGCTTGACTCCTATGGGATTGCTTGAAAGATGTCATAGTTATAAAGATAAATTAGCTAATGGAATTAAACCTAATCACGGATTATTTGCATATCCTGTTCTTATGGCTGCTGATATATTGCTTTACAAAGGAGAAGTGATTCCTGTTGGAAGAGATCAGAAACAGCATGTTGAAGTCGCTCGTGATATAGCACAGCGTTTTAATAATAAGTATGGTGAAGTTTTCACATTACCTGAAGAAAAAATTCGTGAGGATGTTGCTGTTGTACCGGGACTTGATGGAAGAAAGATGTCAAAAAGCTATAATAATATTATTGAAATTTTTGGCAATGAAAAGAAAATAAGAAAAAAATTCATGAGTATTGTGACTGATTCAAAAGGATTAGATGATCCGAAAGATCCTGATACTTGTCCTGTGTTTGCATTATATAAACTATTTGCCGATGATGAAGAGCTGAAAGAGATGTCGGATAAATATAGAGCAGGGGGCTTTGGATACGGTCATGCAAAGCAGGAGCTATTTGAGATGTTTGTAGAGTATTTCAGACCTTTTGCAAAGAAGCGCGAAGAGCTGTTGAAAGAGAGAGGTTATGTTGAATCTATTCTTGCCGAAGGGGCTGAAAAAGCAGCTTCTGTAGCTTCTGATACAATGAAGCAGGTTAAAGAAGCTGTCGGGCTTATTTAAAAGAAAACTTTTACACCGGAGTTGCTTAATGAGAGAGAAAATAGACAAGCTTGAAGAGAATCTTAAGTCTGTTATAAAAGGAAAAGATGAAATAATTCATTTAGTTTTAAATGCATTATGTTCCGGAGGTAATATACTTATGGATGATGTGCCTGGAGTTGGGAAAACTACTATGGCTAAAGCTTTAGCTCTCTCTATCGATGGAGATTTTACTCGTGTTCAGTTTACTCCTGATTTATTACCTTCTGATATAACAGGCAGTTCGATTTATAATCCTCATGAGGCAGAATTCAGATTCAGACGGGGGCCAATTTTTACAAATATTTTTCTTGCGGATGAAATAAATAGAGCATCACCACGAACTCAGTCTGCTTTACTTGAGGCTATGAATGAGGCCCAAATTACAGTTGAGGGTGTAACATATAAGCTTGAGCAGCCATTTTTGGTTATTGCTACAGAAAATCCGGTGGAATATCAGGGCACATATCCGTTGCCTGAAGCACAGTTGGATAGATTTGCACTTGAAATTAAGATCGGTTATCCATCTGAAAAAGATGAAGTTGAAATTTTATTTTCCAGGCATGGGCATGATCCTCTTGATGAAATAAAACCAGTTATTAACTGTAAAGAGATATGTGCTGTTCAAAAATTTGCAAAGTCATTGAATGTGGAAAAAACAGTCGCTCATTATATTGTAAAAGTTATTAGAGCAACACGCGAAGATGACAGAGTTAAGTTGGGGGCTAGTCCGAGAGCTCTTATCGTTTTGTATAATTCAGCCCAGGCTGAAGCATTTTTAAACGGGCGGGATTTTGTTATACCCGAGGATGTTAAAAAACTTGCTCCTATCGTATTATCTCACAGGATTATTCTCGAAAATAAAGCAAAATATGCAGGTGTTAGTAAAAAAACGGTAATTGATGAGATTCTTGATTCTGTTAGCATACCTGTTTAATTGTGTTTTTGCCGTATATTATCATTTTTTTTTATTAAACTTTAAAAATGCAGATAAAAAAAAGGAACTGGTTTTGCCAGTCCCTTTTTTAATTTGAAATATTAAACTTCTTCCGTTTATTATTTTCCTAGAAGGTTATCTACAAGCTGTACTGCCTGGTTCGCATCATCACTATAACCGTGAGCTCCAATTTCATCAGCGAAATCCTGAGTTACAGGAGCTCCTCCAATTATTATTTTCACATCTTTATCTTTCAATGCCTCAACAACATCCTTCATATATCCCATTGTTGTAGTGAGCAGTGCACTGCAGGCAATCAGTTCCGCACCTTTATCAACTGCATCAACAAATTTTGGAGCATCACAATTCACCCCTAGATCCATAACCTCATAACCAGCACCTTTAAGCATAATCGCAACAAGGTTCTTCCCAATATCATGAAGGTCACCCTTTACCGTTCCAACAGCTATTACTCCTTTAGGTTCACGACCATCTTTAACAAGAATTGGTTCAATAAGTTCAAGTCCTGCTTGCATTGCTCTTGAAGCAATTAAAAGTTCGGGTACATATGCTTCATTGCGAGAAAATCTATCTCCAATTTCACGCATTGCAGGAATCATTCCTTCATCAAGAATTCTGTTTAAATCATCTCCCGTTTCAAGATACTCCTTTACAAAATTCACTACATCGTCTCTTTTGCCACTGATGACAAATTGGCGTAAGTCACTAAAATCCATAGTTTCATACTCCTGTAAATTAATTTTCTTACTAACATTTTTTTACACTACGATGTTATAAATATCATACTTATTTACATTTTCAAGTATTTATACTTTGAAAATTAAAATATTTCCTCTATATTATCATATTATGAATCACAATATAACTGAAAATGAGATTAGATTAAACACGCAGACCGAGGCATTTATTGCTTATCATAAGATAATATGGAGCGAAATTGCTGAGCCTGCAAGAATTTGTAGTGGTGGAAACATTTACCATCATACAGTCCCAATTACTGGTACCACCATACATTCGCATGATTTTATTGAAATTTTATTTGTTCTTAGTGGGACACTAAAGCATGCGGCAAATGGAGACAGTGTAGCCTTAAAGGCGGGGAATATAGTTTTTATTCGTCCTGTAGATATGCATTGTATTAAGCCATACCGCAGCAGCATGTGTGAGTTATTAAATTTAAGCTTTAGTTTGAGATTATTTCTTACATTAAGTGAATATCTGGAGAATGATATATTTCTCAAACAATTTACTGGACCTGTAAATCCTCCTCTTTTTCGAATGGATGATCCTAAATTTACAAAATTATGCAATAGAGTTCTTTCTCTTAATTCAATATCAGCCACGCCGCAATATAAAAAAATTAAGATAAAGATATTGCTAGCAGAGCTTTTTACACATTTTTTTCTAGATGAGACTAATTTTCTACGGGAAAATCAAGTTCCAACTTGGATAGAAACATTATGTGAAGCAATGAGGAGACCCAAAAATTTTACTGAAGGTTTGTCAAAGATGAATAAACTTGCACCCTGTACAAAAGAACATTTATGCAAGTCATTTAAACGGTTTTTAAAGAAAACACCAACTGAATTTATTAATGAGTTGAGAATGAGCTATGCAGCTAGAATGCTTTCAGATACGGATAAAGAGATTTGTTCAATTGCATTTGAACTTAATATTCAGAGTTTAAGCAGGTTTTATTTTTTATTTAAAAAATATTATGGAGTTTCGCCGGCAAATTACAGGAAAAATGCCAGAGCAGGAAAAAATATCCTATAAATTTTTACCCTTTTCTTTTAACTTTTACCTTTTTCTGAATCTTCAGGTGCAACTTTTATTTCTTTTGGAGTGATTTGGTTTTTTTCAGAAGTGCTGCCTATCAACCCTAAAAGACCACTGACTCCTGTTATAAATGATGGTAGAGGTGTTGGTATTGCAGTTAAAATACCCAGGATTAAACCTTTAGATACTGCAACACCCCAACTGTCGTGATATGCCCACTTTTGAATCAAAGTACAAGGGATAATTAATAATATTCCGATTATGCATGAGATGATCCATCCGACAACAAGTAAATCACTGCCAAACAGCATCATATCAACAGCAATGAATGCAAATGCAGCAAGCGGATGAAGTCCAATAGTTTTTAATAAATTTTTATTTTTTACCAGCATTCACTATCTCTTTTTTGTAAAAAAATTCAGATTAAAAATTTCTTCTTATTCTCAGATGGAATATTCAGAATATAATTAACTCATAGTATATTTTTGAGGAGACAAAAAAACCTGTTCATTAAATTTTATAAAAAAATAACGAACAGGCTGAATTTCCTTTAAAATGAAAAATTATTTCATTGATATAACTATGCTTTTGTAGTTACCTTTTTCACCTTCCGGTGTGATGCTTTCAGTTTTTATTTCATTATCATTTTCTAAAGCCATGTGTACAAGTCTTCTATCTTTTGCATTCATAGCCGGTAATGTTTGAGGATCACCCCATCTTTTTACTTCTTTCGCAGCATCAAGTGCCTGTTGTTTGATCTTTTCTTCGTGTTCGCCTGATGATTCACGGGATGAACCTTTCCACTCTTTCTTGTCATTCCCATTACGCGGGCGTCTGTGTTTTCTTTCAGGTTTTCTATAGCCGTCAACATCAATCATAATCCTAGGTGCATCCTGATTGCCTTTAGATACTACGCGATTCAGAAGTAACTGAAGACTGTTCAAGGTCATTCCTTTTCTTCCAATAATACGACCGGCATCTTCAGAATAGACTGTTAAGACAACATTTCCTTTTTTCTCTTCTGACTTGACAGAAGCGTCAAGGCCCAGGTAATCAAGCATAGTACCGAGGGTTTTTGGCGCCTTTTCTAAAATTTCTTCCATCATATTTTCTTTCCTTTCTGTTTCAGCGGTAGGGCATTTCCGGTTTTCGTTAAGTTGCCAAACTTTCCGCTTTTTGTTCAAGTTTTCTATTTACTATTAATTGCGCAATACTGATTAGCTGACTCACTGTCCAGTAAAGGGTTAAACCAGATGGTAAAGAATAAAGCATTACCAGCATCAGTAACGGCATAAACATCATCATCCTCTGCTGGGCCGGATCCGCAGCTGAAGGTGTAATTTTTTGTTGTAAAATCATTGTTCCTGTCATTAAAAGCATAAGAGGGTTGATAGGAATACCTGCAATATTAGCAATTGTATCAGGCAGCGTGAGGTCATGAATCCATAGAAAAGCTGTATGTCTGGGTTCAACTGCACCACTCAAAGCTGAGTACAATGCGAAAAATATCGGCATCTGCAGAAGAATAGGAAGACACCCGCCAAACGGATTGACCTTATGCTCTTTGTATAGTTTCATCATTTCTACATTGAGTTTCTGATGGTCATTTTTATATTTTTTTCTTAACTCCTGGATTAAAGGATTGATTTTCTGCATTTTTCTCATTGAAGCATTGGCCTTATGAGTTACCGGCCATAGGAGCCCCTTTACAATGATTGTAAGAAGTATTATACTTAATCCATAACTACCGCATAGGCTTTGCAACCATAATAGAGCACTTAGCATTAAGCGTGAAAGAGGTTCAAGAAATTTCATTCCCAACATATAAAGGCGCATAATTTTTGTTGCTGCAGGATGAAGTTCTCTTAAATATTCAATCTTTTTGGGACCAACATAGTATTTAAATGAAGCATTATAGCTTTCTTGCGGTTTTATCGATATATTGTTTATAATTCCATTGACTTCAGCAACTGTATAATCCTGCACACCTCGTTCAACAATTTCTTTTGGAAAAACTTCAGATTTTAATACAAGAGAGGTGAAGTTAAAATCCTGTGGCACCAGAAGAGTTGCAAAATATTTATTTGAAACTGCAATCCAGGAGGCCTTTACTTTTAAAGTCTGTTGAAATGTTTTACTTTTATCCTTAATTTTACCACCGCTCCCAAACATATTTGAGAAAAACCCGGGTTTAAGTTGAGCTTCTTTAGAGTAAAACTTTTCTGAGTCAGGATCGTAGTAAGTTATTTCATGACTTTCTCTAAATGGTATTTTATCATTAGCAAGTTCATGGATATTAGGTAACCCTCCATCCGATATTCTCAATCCCTGAATATTTAACGGGTGCTCTTTTGAAGTATTATTAATTTCAATCTTATACGAAATAGTATAGTTTTTATCAGCTTTCCAGTATTGAGTTATTGTGAATGGAAAACCATCTGCACTTTTAAAACTTCTTGTTAATTTCAGCTCGTTCTTATTTACTTGTGCTGCTGATGTAACTTTGTCAAATTCCCATGTTGAACCTGATTCAAGCTTCAATGCTCCATCTTTTAATTTTGAAAATAAAATTATATTCTCATTTGTTTTCTGAAATGTCTTGATATCTGATTTATAGTAATCTTTTAATACTAAAAATGAAATTTTCCCGTATATCTGGTCAATTTCCGCTCTGATCTCATCGTTTTCAATAAATAATGGGGAATATTCTTTATGGGTCTTAACTATTATCCCGCTAGGAGTCTCGCCTGTCTCCGGTGTAGTTTTTGTGCTTTTTAGCGGACTTTCTGCTGTTTTTGGCTTGTTTTTTAACTCTTCTGATATTTCTGAAACAGAAGTCGTACCCTTTTTATCGGGTGAACTATCTTTTTCTGTTTTTGTATGAACAGTTTGTTCTGATATGGAAGGTTTATCTTTTGATACCTTTTTTTCCACCTGCTCTTGCTTTTTGACAGGCTTTGGAGGCCAAATCATATTACATATCGGATCCCAGGCAAAAAGTATTACCAGGCATATCGCAATTGCTACTACAGTTTCTTTATCTAATTTCACTTATATCCTTCTATTTTTGTTCTTTTTTCCGGAACAGGGTCATAACCTCCTTTACAGAATGGCTGACATCTCAGTATTCTGTAAACTGTAAGGTATGAACCATAAATCAAGCCATGTCGCTGTAAGGCAGTAATTGCATATTCCGAACAAGTTGGTCTAAATCTGCATGACGGTGGAAGCAACGGTGAAATACATAAGCGGTAAAATTTTATAACAAGTAATAACGGAAATATTACAATTCTACTGATAATAGAGATGCTTTGTGCATTAACCATATCATTTCTTTCTGAACTTCCGGCATTTTTGCACTTTTCATTTTCTGTCTTATTATGAATAGACAATGACTTGTTTTGATCCCATTTTTTATAAGTCGAAATGACTCTTTAACTAATCTTCGCGCTCTGTTTCTTGTTACTGCTCGTTTACTGTATTTTTTCCCGCATATTATTCCAATACGAACATGTTCCTCATCTGTCGGTGCGACCACTAACAACATGTATCTGCCTACAAATTTTCTGCCATTTTGCTTAACAAAATTAAATTCCGATTTTAAATGCAGAGTGTCGTCTCTATTTAATGTTGCACATCCTACTTGTGTTATACCATATAATCGCCTGACTTCATTGTTTTCAGATAAGGTCATATTTTCTCAGCATAAAATGATTTTTATTTCTTATTGCGTTATTACAATACGACCTCTGAGTCACTTGCCACATAAGTTATATTGTTATGCAGTTAATACAGCCCGACCTTTTCTGCGTCTGCGTTTAATTGTTGCCCTGCCGTGACGGGTTCTCATTTTTGCTCTAAATCCAAGTCTGCGCTTGCGTCTTCTGTTTGACGGCTGAAATGTTCTTTTCATAGCTTATTTTCATTCCTTATTTTTATTTAATTCAATTACTTTTTTTATATTCAATATTACTATACACTCATTTTTGAGTATTACAAAAAATATCTGACAGACACTGTTTTTTAATAAAACAGCGTATTGAGCGTTGAAAAATAATCCGTTTTCATTGATAATCAAGTTAATTTCTTAAAAAATATGCAAAATACCCTATAATTTTTATTTTTTAAAAAAAAAGTTATATACCACTTGAATTATATAGCCTTTTTATTATAATATAACCTATCTCCTTAATAAGGATTTGAATTTTGTTATATAAGGAAAAAATATATGGATACAAAAAATAATATTTTGAAGGCTATTAGTAATCCGGTTCGTTTAGAGATTTTAGAATTTTTATGTAAACAGCCTTGTTGCGTAACTTTAACGAATGAGCAGATAAAGATTTCTCAACCAAATCTGTCGCAGCATTTAAAGCTGATGAAGGATTCAGGAATAATTGATTCAAAGAAAGAAAAAAATAAGCGATGTTATTTTGTTGTTGATTCAGAAAAAGTAAAAGAGTTAATTTTATTACTTGAAAGACTAGCTGATGCATCAGAAGATTATCTTAATTCAAAAGAAGAAGAGGAGCAATAAGTGAAAATAATAGTAGTAGGTGGTGTGGCCGGTGGTGCAAGTGCGGCAGCTCGTGCAAGAAGGCTTGATGAAAACGCAGATATTATAATCTATGAAAGAGGCGAATATATATCTTTTGCGAACTGCGGTCTGCCTTATCATGTAGGTAAAGTGATACAGGAGCGTGATGCTCTTTTACTTCTTACCCCGGAAAGTTTCAGAAATCGTGTAGGAGTTGATGTAAAGACTTTTCATGAAGTAATCGGCATTGATAGAAAAAATAAAGTTGTAAAAATCAAAGATATTAAGAATGGCAAAACATTTGAAGATTCTTATGATAAATTAATTCTTTCTCCAGGTTCAAGTCCTCTGCGTCCTCCTATTCCAGGATCTGATGATTCTGATGTTCTAGTTCTCTGGACAATGAATGATATGGATCGCATCAATGCACTGATAGAGTCCGGAATAAAAAGTGCTATTGTTATCGGAGGAGGTTTTATCGGCGTAGAAGTTGCAGAAAATCTTGCTCACAGAAAAATAAAAACAGCTCTGGTTGAAATGCTTCCGCATATAATGCCGCAGATGGATCAGGAAATGACTGTTCCGCTTCATGATGAAATGGAACAGAATGGTGTAAAACTTTTTCTTAAAAACGGGGTTTCAAAAATTGAACGCACCGGTAGATCTCATGATGGGGCACACCATACAAAAGGCTTTGTTGTTGAGCTACAGGATTCTACCAAACTTGAAGCTGATATGGTGATTATGGCTATCGGTGTCCGTCCGAATAATGAGCTTGCAAAAGAGTGCGATTTGGAAATAGGAGAGTCCGGAGGTATTAAAGTTAATAAATCTTTACAGACCTCGGATCCTGATATTTATGCGGTAGGTGATGCAGTTGAAATTACAAATCTTGTTACTGGAACACCTGCAAGAATTCCGCTTGCCGGACCGGCTAACCGTCAGGGTAGAATGGCTGCCAATAATATTTTCGGAGCCAAAGAGGAATATAAAGGTACTTTAGGTACTGCAATATGCAAGATTTTTGATGTCGGAGCTGCTTCAACAGGTATGAGTGAACGGATGCTAAAGAAGCTTGATATCAAATACAACAGACTTTATATCAATCCTTCTTCACACGCTTCCTACTATCCTGGTGCTGAGGTAATGAATATAAAAGTTCTTTTTGATGATGATGGTAAAATTTTCGGAGCTCAGATAGTTGGGCGTGATGGAATAGACAAAAGAATTGATATTCTTGCAACTGCAATGAGAATGGGGATAAAAATTCAGGATCTTGAAGAACTTGAATTAGCGTATGCTCCGCCATTCGGATCAGCAAAGGATGCTGTGAATTTTGTTGGTTTTGTCGGTAATAATATGCTCAAAGGTGACACAAAAGTTGTTTATCCTGATGATTTACCTGAAAACTATCTGATACTAGATGTTCGTAGTGAAGATGAATATATGTGTGGTTCGGTGGACAATTCTATAAATATTCCACTAGATCAGCTTCGCGGAAGACTTAAGGAAGTACCGAAAGATAAACACATAGCAGTTTTATGCCGGACAGGAGTCCGTTCTTATAATGCTGAAAGAATTCTTCGTTCTTCCGGTTATAATGTTTCTAACCTTGCAGGCGGATATATTGCGTGGCTCTTATTTCATCCTGAAAAAGGTTCAGTGTTAAATGAAAATTCCTGCTGGACAACTTCAGCAATGATAGTTAAGGAGAATCCTGAAATGAAAGATGTACTTGGTGCCGATAAGGGTGCTGATGAAAATGTGGATGTTGATGTAAAGCTTAATGCCTGCGGTCTGCAGTGTCCTGGTCCGATTGTTGCTGTAAAAAATAAAATTGCAGATATGAAAGACGGACAGGTGTTGAAAGTAACAGCTTCAGACAGTGGTTTTATGAAAGATTTGCCGTCCTGGTGTTCATCAACTGGAAATACACTTATTTCAATTGGAAAGAGTGATGAGGGTGTTACTGCAATTGTCAAAAAAGGTTTAGCTGGCGGAGCTGGAGTTCCGGCTGCGGTCAATGCTCAGAAACCTGCTGTTATTAAACAGACCACTATTGTTCTTTTCAGTAATGATTTGGATAAAACGATGGCTGCATTTATTTTAGCAACTGGATTTTCATCTCTTGGACACGATGTTACAATATTCTTTACTTTCTGGGGATTGAATGTTCTGCGTAAGGATCGTCCGCCAAGAGTTAAAAAGGATTTCCTCAGTAAAATGTTTGGTATGATGATGCCGTGCGGTGCTAAAAAACTGGCTCTTTCAAAAATGCATATGATGGGTATGGGAACTGCCATGATGAAGCATGTTATGAATTCTAAAAATGTTGATAGTCTTCCTACTTTGATTAAGCAGGCTCAGGAAATGGATGTAAAATTTGTTGCTTGTGAAATGGCGATGAATGTTATGGGTATTTCTCAGGAAGAGATGCTTGATGGAGTTGATACTGCCGGAGTAGCTAATTTTGCCGCACTTGCTGAACAGAGCGGTACGACTCTATTTATATAAGAGAAAATTAAAATCTAACTGATGGAGTATCTGAAGTGAGTAACGGAAATTCTGATAAAAAAACTGTTGTTGTATTAGGAGCATCAGCCAAGCCGGAGAGGTATTCGTATCAATGTGTCGAACTGCTTCTTGAGCGTGGACACAGGGTTATTCCTGTTACTCCTTCTCAGACTGAAATCTGCGGTTTGAGTCCGGTGTGCGATTTGGAGTCTGTGGATGAAAAAATTGATGTGCTTACAATGTATGTAAATGCGAAAAGATCGTCTGATATGGTTGATTCTATACTGGATTTGAATCCGCGGAAAGTAATTTTTAATCCTGGTGCGGAAAATCCGGACCTGGAGAAAAAATGCACAGATGCAGGCATTGCTGTGGAGAATGCCTGTACTCTTGTTCTTATTTATACTGATCAGTTTAATTAATTATATACATCGTTGTTGAGAACAATATATTACTTTACTGATAATGTATGTTTCAACTGAAATATTAATTATAATGTGCTGTTTGTGCGCGTTATTAACGATGGAGGAATTTAATATGCCTATTTTTGAGTACAAATGTGAAGATTGCGGTTTGGAGTTTGAGAAACTCGTACATTCAGCAGATGAAAAGATTGTGTGTGACAAATGTGCATCTGAGAAAGTTACAAAGAAGTTTTCTTCTTTTGCTGCAAAGATCAGCACCGGTTCATCTGCTTCAAATTCCTGTAGTGTTTCGGACTGTTCATCGTGTTGTCCGGGCGGAACCTGCGGGATTTGATTATGCTGAAAATTATTTTAATATTATTGTGTGGAGCAGGCCTCGGTGCGTTGATGGGGCATTTCGGTAAATGCGAGAGTGGCGGATGTCCCTTGACTGCTAATCCCTGGCGTGGCGCATTGTGGGGACTTTTTCTTGCAGGAATAGCAATTTACCCAATGATTGTTAATGCATTAAGAAAGCCTGTTCCTGAATCTGAATCAATTATACATTTTTCTTCTGAAAAAGAGATGCTTGATGTTTCAAAACAGAAACCTGTTATTCTTGATTTTTATGCTGACTGGTGCGGTGGCTGCAGAGCGATAGCACCATTAATTAACAATATTGCTGAAGAATATAAAGGAACGGCGGCGGTAATAAAGGTCAATGTTGATAAACATAAGGATATTGCTCAGAAATATATGATTCAGATGCTGCCTACTGTTATTTTAATATATGACGGAAAAGAAGTAAAGCGGCTTTCTAATCCTTCAGATTATAATGAATATACAGAGATACTAAAACCATATTTAGAGAAATAGGTTTAATTTTCTATTTGATAATAGTTTTGTATAAAATGCCTGATATAGTATAGATAATTTGGGTTCTACGATTTTTTTACATGTGCGTTGTTAATTTCCATTACCCTTGTGAAATCGTACATTGTTGCAATAAGGCTTGAGTAGATCAGTCCTTTATCTTCATTGTTTTCCAGAACGATTGTATCATCACTGTCAACATATAAAGTCATATTTACTTTACCGAAAAGATTATGTCTTTCATTTTTTTTAGGATGTAAGCAGGATAAACCTTCTTCAGGTGCTATGGTATAAAATTGTGCTTTTAGAATTTCAGCACCTCTATATTTTGAAACTTCTACTGTTCCTCCTTCTGATAAAATAAAATCTTCAATTTTCTGAAGAAGAGAATTTTTAAATTTTGAACTCATTTTTTGTTCCTCCATTCCTTTTTATAATTAAATTAATATAAATTTTAAATCATATTGCTTTGCAGCCCGGACCTGTAATGATACTTTTTCCGCCATTTTTAGGTATTACATTTATTTGTGTATTTATTCTTTCTTTTAATGCATCTACATGTGAAATAATACCGATAAGTTTATTTTCCTGCTGAAGCGTACTTAAACTTTCAAGAGCCATTTCCAGAGAATCTTCATCAAGTGTTCCGAATCCTTCATCCAGGAATAGTGAGTCAATACTCACATTTTTACTTGCCATATTTGAAAGCCCCAGTGCCAGTGCAAGGCTTACAATAAAACTTTCACCGCCTGAAAGGTTTTTAGTTGAGCGCTCTTCTCCTGCCTGATAATTATCTATAACATTCAGTTCTAATGGAGAATTTTTGTCGCGGATCAGCAGGTATCTGTCAGTCATTGTTTTTAATTGTTTATTAGCGTATGAAACCATAATTTGAAAAGTCAGACCCTGAGCAAATTCTCTGAATTTTTTTCCTTCACTCGACCCTATTAATGAATGGAGATTGAGCCAGTTTTTTAAATCTTCTTCTGCTTCTGCAATTTTCTTTAAAGTTGATTCAAGTTTTGCTTTCAACTCTTTATTATTTTTGAGTCTAAGTTTTAATCCCCCTGTCTCTTCTAAAAGTGTACTTAATTTCTCACTTAATTGTGACTGTTCTGTTTTCAATTCGTCAAGAGGCTTTTCTGTGCTGATTTGGTCTTTTTCAGAGGTCAGTTTTTTTGATGTAGACTCATATTTTGCATTTAATGAAGTCTTCAGTGCATCAAGTTTTTTAGATTCTTCATTCAGTTTTGTCTGTTCTGTCTGAGAAAGGCTGTTTTTTATGAATTCCTCTTCATTTTCGAAACCAGCATTTTCGCAGCTTCTCTGAAAATTAATTTTAAGCTCTTTTATTGAAAGTTCCATATCTTTAATATTTTTATCCAACTGCGAAATTTTTGTTTCCAGAGTGTTTTTTTCAGCTTTAAGCTTGTCTGCATAATCTTTGTTTTTATTTAATTCCTTTTCAGCTTTTTCTATTTGAAGTGTGAGTTCTTTCTCTTCTTTATCAGGTTCTTTATTCCCGAATATCTTCTCCCGTTCTGTTGTGAATTCTTTTATCTTGCCTACAAGTGAATTCAAATTTATAAGTAAACGGGCAGAAGTTTCTGTAATTGTATTGAGCCTAATCGTTAGTTTTTCCTTTTCATTTACGGATTCACTTATTTTTTTATCAATATCTTCAGTGATTTTTGTATATTTATCCCATAAATTCATACGGGCAGACAAAGAATCAGTAATCAGTGAAAGCGTGTTGAGTGATGAAGCATCAAATCCAAATTCTGAAATATTCTCAAGTAATTTATTTCTACTTTCTTCAATATTCTTCAGTAAAATTTTAAAATTCTTCTCAGTTCTGGTTAATGAACTTGTTATATTCTCTTTCTCCTGTTCCAGAAGTGTTAGTTTACTCTGTTTCTGATTGAAGTCTTCTTTTTCTGTAAGGTGCTTCTTTTCAATATCTTCTATTTGCTTTTCAAGTTTTTCTATATTTTCAATTAGTTCATTTAGTCCCACGATTTCTTTTTCGAGACTTGTGGGTTGCGGAATATTTCCCGCAGCAAACGGATGTGTTAAGGAACCGCACAGTGGACAGGGCTTGCCGTCTTCAAGATATTTACGCTCTTCCTCAAGTGTATTAATTTTAGCTATATAATTGAGTTCTCTTAATTTACTATCTTTTTCTGTTCTGATTTCTCTGAGCATCCGTCCATTAAGCAGGTTATTTTTTTCTCTATTCAGTTTTGAGATATTCTGAATATTCATTTCCATTTTTTTATTAATGGTCTCTAATTGCAATTTACTCTTCTTTATCTGCTTGAGACTATCTTCAATATTTTTCTTATGAATATTTATTTCTTTTTCAGATTGAACTGCATCTTTATTCTTTTCTGTAATATATTTAATCTGCTCTTTCACTCCGCCTAGAATTTCAATGATCTTTTCATCTTTTCTGTTTTTATTCAGATATTCTGCAGATTCTTTCTTTTCTTTCTCCAGGGTTGATAATTTTTTATCCAGACTTTTTATTGCTTTATTTATCTCTTTTATTTCTAACTCATATTCTCTTTTCTGCTTTTCAGTCTCAAGTTTTGTTTTATTATGTCCGGATATCTGTATATCTTTTTCCCGAACCATCTTTAAAACGGGTTTTAGCTTTTCATATTCACTTTTATATTTTTTTAATAACTCTTCTGTTTTCCGCATAGCCTTTTCTGCAGATGAACTCTTTTCCTTAATTTCAGGTAGTAACTTCTTATATTTCTGAAGCTCTTCCATAATCTTCTTAATGTTTTTACGCGTTTCGTTAAGAACAGTATATTCTGACGATATGGTTTGTGCTTTAAGTGCAAGAGTGAGCTTTTCTCTATTTGGCTCAAACTCTTTAAATAGTTTATCTGTTTCTTTTTTACTCTCTTCAAGAGATTTAAGCTCTTCTCTAAGTTTATTTATATTTTCAATTCTGTTAATTGTTTCAAGCAGTAGTTTATTGGCAGTCTGTAGCTCTTTCTCCTTTGTGATCAGCTCTTCTGTCTTTTTTCGAACTTCTGTTTCTTCTTCTTCTGTGAGTATTTCAATATTTCTTGTTTCTGCTTTGAGTAACTCAAGTACCTGCCTTTTTTCACTGTAAATTTCGTGAACTTTAATTGATATTTCTGAATATATTTCAGTTCCGGTTATCTCTTCGAGAATTGGGGCTCGTTCCTTTGGGGAAGCCTGCAGAAAAGCTGCAAAACCACCCTGAGGCAGTAATATTGAACGAATAAACTGCTTGAAATCCAGTCCCGTAAGATTTTTTACTTTATTTGGTGTTTCTCTTTTACTGTTTTCTATAATACGACCTTCGCTGTCATATAAAGTGTGATGATAATCATTTAGCTTGCCTTCAGGTTTTCTGTATGCACGGTGTTGACTCCAATTTACTTTATAAATGCCTTTTTTGGTGGAAAATTCCAGCTCTGCAAAGCATTCACCGGTTCTTCTTGACATAATTTCATTTGCACTTGTTGTAAGTTTTTCGAGTCTTGGAGTTGAACCGTAAAGGGCAAGGCATATTGCGTCAAGAATTGTCGATTTACCCGCACCTGTCGGACCCGTTATCGCAAAAATACCGTTTGAAATGTAGTCCTGGTTTGTAAAGTCAATTTCCCAGGTTCCATTTAATGAATTAAGATTCTTCAGCCTGAGTTTTAATATTTTCATATCTTTCCTTTATCTTTCTTCAGGTTCCTGGTCAAGTGAGAGAAGAACTTCTTTATATAGTTCAAGCATTTTATTTTTCTGTTCTTCCGGCATATCTTCAGCATCAAGCCTTCTTATAAATACTTCTGTTTCTGTCAGTGTTTCTAGAGTTTCGCTTTCCGAATCACGACTTAGAACTTTATCAATTACCTTTTTATTTATAACTCTGAGTATTTCAAGATTTGTATCTTCTGCAGCTTTATCAAGTTCATCTTTTAAACCTGCTATTATTTCTTTTCCAGTGTATTCAATTTCAAGCCAGGCATTTGAGTTTCCCATTTTTAATTTTTCAATTTCATCTATAATATGTTCAAAAGAACCTTTGATTTGTATAAGCTTTTGAAATTCAGGAACAGGTTTCTGTACGATCTGCTTTTTCATCTCCTGATTAAATTCAATAATCACAACACTTTTATTCTGCTCTGCTTCGCCGAAGTTCATAGGAAGCGGAGAACCTGAATAACGGATGTCTTCTTTTCCTCCGGCAGTTTGAGGTATATGAAGATGCCCTAAAGCAGTATATGCACTGGATGAAGAAAAAATATCCGGAGAAATGTGTTTGATATTTCCGATATAAAGTTCACGCACCCCGTCATTTTCTGTTGTGCTACCGCCCGAAGTAAATAAATGTCCCATTGTAATTAACGGAATTTTTCTTTTTTCTTTTTCCTCAATTTTCTTGATTTTTTCTTCACCAATCGAAGATATTTTTCTGTAATGTTCTTTGATGGATTTTAAAAGCTGATTTTCTTTATCTTCGGATGTCTCTCCCGCTGTCGAGCTTTTTCGTATATCCCGTTCTCGTAAAAAAGGTACAGCACAGACTACAGCTTCAGGTTTGCCGTTTTTATCTTTTAAAACAACAATTTCTTTTTCAGGTGTATCATCATCAGCGGAAGATATGACAAAAATGTTGAGTGCTTCAAGTACCTGATAGGGAGCGTCTAGAAAAGATGGTGAATCGTGATTTCCTGCAGTGATTACAATATTACTGCAGTATCCCTGAGATACTTTTGCAAGAAACTTGTAATAGAGATTTTGAGCGCTGTTGCTAGGGGTTGTGTTATCAAAAATATCTCCTGCTACTAAAAGGGCATCAATTTTTTCTGTTTCAATAGTTTCATACAGCCAGTCAAGGAATTTTTTAAATTCATCATATCTTTTTTTACGGTATAAATATTTACCTAAATGCCAGTCTGATGTATGCAGAATTTTCATTGAAAATCAGCTCCTGAGTGAAATGTTGAATGAATCCTTTATCATTAAAGTAATTACTGCTTATTATTGTTCAACTTGAAATTAAAAAAAATATAAAAATTTAGAAAAAGTTTTAAGAGGTTTTCTTTTCGAAAAAAAAGCGGGTGCGAAATTAATCGCACCCGCTTAAAAGATTTTATCTCTTAATCAGACCTAGTCTGTTATTTGATAGTAATCTCCGGTAATGTACCGTTTACAGCTGGAGTTGTAGCAATCCCAACCTTGTTATCTAGTACAATCGGATAAGTTCCTGCTCCAAGTTTTTTGCTAGGCAGAATAACTTTAACAGAACTTTCTCCTGTTTTAGGATCCATTGCACTAGGTTTACCTTTGTAATTTGTATTTGATAATCCGGATTTGTCAACTTTACATTTAAGAAGTTTTCCGCCTACCTCAAGAGCTACTTTAGGTGCTTTATCGCCAAAGTATTTACCTACAATGGTAATTGTCTCACCAGCAGATGCTTCAGTAATAGAATTACCGCTTCCATCTTGAATATCTGTAATTACAGGTGGAACAAGCTGAACTTTCTGAATTTCACCATCAATTTTCTGTTTAGCTGCAGTTTTACCTTTAACCATTACAGAAATTACTGCAGGAGTATCAGGGCCGTTTGAATCATAATAAGATTTATATCCGCCTTTTACAGCTTTCTTATTATACAGTGTGAATTTTTTGCCCCAGGCACCAGAAAAATCTGTTCCATTTGAAGATTTAATCTTCTTGAATGAACCTTTCTTTCCGTTTGCAAAGACACCGTAGAGTTTAGGAGCTTTAGCAAATGTTTCACCAGCTAGTGCAGGGACATCAGACGCACTATATTCAAGCACGAGCCCAAGTGTTACTTTAACAGGAGCCACATTCAATGCGACAATAGCTGTACTTGTATTTGTTCCGTCAGTAATCTGATATTCAAATGTATCAACACCTGAGTAATCATCGTTTGGTGTATATTCGAATGATCCATCATCATTTAAAGTAACCTGACCGTTTGCAGGAGGTTTTGAAAGTGAGGCTGTAAGACCGTCAGCATTCAGGTCATTTACAAGAACTCCTTTTTCAGCACTTACAATTTTTACTGAATCCTGAGCTACATCATATTTGTCACCAACTGCTGTAGGTGGTGCTGTATTTCCTGTAACAACAGTAATTTCAACTGTAGCAACATTACTTACTGCTCCTTCTGTATCAGTAGCTGTATATGTGAAAGTAAATGTACCAACTGCAGTCGCTGAATAGCTGAATGCTCCATCCGGACTCAATGTCACTCCGTTAAGTGGAGTAACAATTTGAGCTGTCAGATCATCTCCGTCAGCATCTACATCATTTGCCAATACACCGGCTGCTTCATTTACACTAAGAGTTCCGCCGACATTAATGATATATGAATCATTTGCCGCAACTGGAGGATTATTATCACTAGGGGTTCCACCGGACTTAGTTGCAGTAAAGTTATATCCAGTTGCATCCTGACCCTGAACTGGCACTGTGTGATCACCAGGGTAGAATGTATAACCAGCTAATGACGCTATTACTGTATATCCGCCATCAGGCACATTATTTATTGTGTAATTACCGGAAGCATCTGAAATGCCAGTAAAGGAAACAGAAGAATTGTTCATATCAGTAGCTGTTATTGTAACGCCAGCTTGTACATCACCTGAAACCGTTCCGCTGATTGAATAGGTTGTTCCACCACCAGTTGAAGCCGCAGTAAAATCAATACCTGTCACATCAGCACCTGCAACTGTAGCACTTGCTGTAGCCGGAGTGAATGTATAGCCGCTTAGTGAAGGAGTTACTGTATAAGTACCATCAGCAACACCGCTGATTGAATAGTTTCCACTACCATCTGTAACATTGCTCAATCCGTTATCAAGTGTGATAGTAACACCTGCAAGAACATCACCTGTTACAGAACCTGATACAGTATATGTGCCAGGCTGAGGATTTTTGAATGTAGCAGTAACTGTTACATTTTGAGCAGGCATTGTTACAGTAGTCACAGCAACAGTTGTATCTGCAATATACTGAGTATCGCCAGTCCATGCATCAAACACCTGACCTGTAGGAACTGTTGCAGAAATTGTAGCTGTATCATTTTCTGCATATTGTCCGCTACCTGTTCCATTATTTACAGTAAGAGTAAATTTCGGAGCGGTATTTTGAGTTGCAGTAAAATCAATACCTGTAACATTAGCACCAGCAACTGTAGCACTTGCTGTAGCAGGAGTGAATGTATAACCTGCAAGGGTAGGGGTTACTGTATAAGTTCCGTCAGCAAGACCGCTGATTGTATAATTACCAGATGCATCAGTAGTTGCTGAATGAGTTGCGTCAACTGCAACAGCTACACCCTGCTGAACATCACCTGTAACTGTACCTGAAATAGTATAAGTACCGGCAGGAGCATCGTCAAATGTAGCAGTAACCGTTACATCCTGAGCCGGCATTGTAACTGTAGTTGAAGCTGCACTAGCATCTGCAAGATACTGAGTATCGCCAGTCCATGCTTTAAAGATTTTACCTGCAGGAACAGTTGCAGAAATTGGAACTGAATCATTTTCAGCATAAGACCCACTACCTGTTCCGTCATTAACAGTTAAAGTATACTGTTGTGGCGCTGTAGATGTGGAGATAAAGTCAATACCTGTAACATCAGCACCTGCAACTGTAGCACTTGCTGTAGCAGGAGTGAATGTATAACCTGCAAGGGTAGGGGTTACTGTATAAGTTCCGTCAGCAAGACCGCTGATTGTATAATTACCAGATGCATCAGTAGTTGCTGAATGAGTTGCGTCAACTGCAACAGCTACACCCTGCTGAACATCACCTGTAACTGTACCTGAAATAGTATAAGTACCGGCAGGAGCATCGTCAAATGTAGCAGTAACCGTTACATCCTGAGCCGGCATTGTAACTGTAGTTGAAGCTGCACTAGCATCTGCAAGATACTGAGTATC
>Ga0256913_10000387_pt1 | contig 22770 bp, 18 predicted proteins | sample Axial_MatmetaG_FD_185970 | JGI IMG/M metagenome (GOLD analysis project Ga0256913, IMG submission 185970) | Deep-sea worm associated microbial mat communities from Axial Seamount, Juan de Fuca Ridge, Pacific Ocean - Axial_Mat | ecosystem: Environmental > Aquatic > Marine > Oceanic > Microbial... | reverse complement strand
CAATCGCAGCCGGAATACCGACAGGAGATTATGATATCAGCCTTGACGGATTTAACGGTGAGCAGATGCAGGGAACCTGGAAAATCTGGATTACCGATAGTTACGGTGACGGTGGTCATCAGGCGACCAATATTACGGTTACTATTTCACGTAACGTTGAACTTGCACAATGGATGACTGTTAGTCCTGTTTCGGGAACAGTTGCACCGGGAGAGCAAAACTCAATTCAGGTAACCTGCGATGCCTCGGATTTGGAAGTGGGTGAGTATGAAGGAAAAATTTTTATTACCTCGAACGATCCTGATAATCCTGATATGGAAATACCTGTTCATTTTACTGTTGTCTTAAATTCAGGAATTGCTGGTTATGAAAAAACCAATGTTTTAGTCTCCAATTACCCCAATCCGTTCACATCACAAACAACATTTGAAGTCAATATCCCGCAGCAGTCAAATGTAATGCTTGAGGTTTATGATAATTCGGGAAAGAGGATTGCAGTTGTTGTTAACAAACTGATGAGCCGAGGAAGCTATAAATTTAAATGGCATCCTGAAGAGGAAGCCGGAGTATATTTCTATATTCTTAAAGCAGGGGATAAAGAGGTTATTGGAAAAATGATATTGGTAAGGTAAGGTAATCAAATATCTTGGAGATTTTCAAGTTTGAGATTTTATAGATATTTGATATGGGCTGCTAATTCCGGACTTGTTTAATTACAAACAGAGAAACCTACAAAGGGTCAACGTTAATCTGAATCCTGACGGATTTATAATTACCGAGTGTACGGAATTCCGATATTGTTTTTCTTATGTCGCTTTTATGCTCATCTAAAGAGAGATCTCTTTCGAGCTTTATCAAAACATTTTTCAAATAAAGATTTTTTATTCTTGAAATAAGTGGATATTCAGGGCCAAGGACACGCTTTCCGAGTCTTTGTCGCAACAAAACAGCAAATTCCCTTGCTGCCTCATTCAACAACCTCGGGTCTTTATGCTTCAACTGTAACTCAATAAGGCGATAAAATGGCGGATATTTAAAATTCCGACGCTCCAGTATTTGCGATGAATACATCCCATAGTAATCATTTTCAATTACATACTTCAATACAGAATGGTTCGGGTTATATGTCTGGATAATAACTTTTCCCTGCTTCGCTTTCCTACCTGCTCTTCCACTCACCTGTGCCATCAACTGAAAACTCCGTTCATAAGCTCTGAAATTGGGGAAATTAATCATATTGTCGGCATTGAGTATCCCCACAACACTCACATTATCAAAGTCTAGACCTTTTGTAACCATCTGTGTTCCAACAAGGATATCAATACGCCGATCTTCAAATTCGGAGATTATATTTTGATAAGCATGTTTTGTCCGTGTTGTATCTAAATCCATTCTTTTTATTGTCACTTCGGGGAAAATAATCTGGAGTTCTTCTTCAACCTTTTCCGTACCGAAACCTTTCATCTGCAGGTTACTGCTTCCGCAAGTATCGCATCTTTCAGGCACGTGCCTTGAGTATCCGCAGTAATGACACCGCAACTGATTGTAATGCTTATGATAGATGAGAGTAACATCACAATTCTTGCACTCGGGAACCCAATGACAGGTGTCGCATTCGAGTCGCAACGAAAAACCACGTCTGTTTTGAAACAGAATAACCTGCTCATTTTTAGCCAGCGCATCTCTAATATGGTCAATTAACAATGATGAAAAATGCGATTTCATCGTTTGCCTTTTAATCTCCTCCCTGAGGTTTGCTATCAATATTTCCGGCATACTGACTCCGCTGTAACGTTCGGCAAGCTCAATCAGTGCATATTTTCCATGTTTTGCATTGAAATAGCTTTCCAAAGCAGGTGTGGCAGAGCCAAGAAGCACTTTAGCTTTATGCAAATGTCCGAGATAAACAGCCGAATCTCTTGCGTTGTATCGAGGGGCGGGAGAAAACTGCTTGTACGACTGGTCGTGCTCCTCATCAACGATAATAAGTCCTAGATTACTATATGGCAGAAAAAGGGCTGAACGCGGACCGAGAATAACCCTATATTTTGAGTTTCTATCGCTATTTAGAACATTATTCCATATTTCGACACGCTCCTGCTCATTATATTTTGAATGATAAACACCGACTGTCGACCCAAAATATTTTTTCAAACGATTGATTATCTGTGTGGTCAATGCTATTTCAGGCAAAAGGTAAAGAACCTGCTTACCTTTTTTCAGCATATCATCAATCAACTTAATATAAATCTCGGTTTTCCCGCTGGAAGTAACACCGTGAAACAAGGCAACAACCTTTTCTTCAAAAGCTTTGTGAATCTCATTTATTGCAACTTGCTGGTACTCGGTAAAAACAATATCGTCAGGTTTTGCGATTGCCGAATAATCAAGAAGCCTGCTAGTTTGCTTTTTATATGATTCCAGAACATCCTTTTTTATCAAAGCTTTTACAGCCGATGCAGGATTACTGACTTTAAGAGCAAGTGAAGAGTTTTTAACCTCTTTTTCCTCTCCGCTTCCGAACCCTGAGAGTGAGATATAAGCCATTAGAACCTCTACCTGCTTAAAGGCTCTTTTCTCTAGTTTGTCAAAAAGAGCCTGCAACTCTTTTTCATTTCTGTATTCTTCTGACAGCCTGACAAAAGTTTCAATCTTAGGTTTATACTTTTCTTTAATCTCCTCCTCCACCAGAACCACGCCTTTCTCTATCAGTCCTTTGATAATCGGAATAACCTTCTTTTGTTCGACAATATTTTCAACTTCCGTCAGTGTAAGTTGTTTCTGTATGTCAAGTGCTTCCGTAATAAGGTATTCCTTTTCATTCAACATATCGGTATCCCCATTGAAAGAGGGATTTAAAACAATAATTGATTCGCTGGCAAGTTTCAAGGCGGAAGGGAAAGCAACGTTCATAACCTCACCGGTTTCGGACATATAATAATCTGAAATCCATTTCCAGAGTGAATATTGGATATCGTTCATCACCGGTTTATCATCAAGGATGGATAGGATATATTTTGTATGATAATTCTTTGGAGGTATCTGATGGATATTCACAACTACAGCGGTATAAATTTTCTTTTTACCAAATTGCACCACCACTCTTTTCCATTTTTCAACGGAATCATTCAGCTCGTACGGGACTCTATAAGTAAAAAGTTCCGGTACAGGCAACGGCAAAAGAACATCTGCGAAGTATGTGATTCTTTCCATTTCTTAAATTATTGAAGCCTGGATGATTATTACCCCTAAGAAGCCAAAATTCGCGCCATTTTCAACAGGTCTCTGTTTATCCCTTTGTTGTATTTTATAGCTTTTTCAAAAGGTGTGTATGCCACTTTATTATTGATGATCCCGACCATTTCACCTCTCCTGCCCTTAAGCAAAGCATTTACTGCATAATGCCCCATAGTGCTGGCAACGATTCTGTCAATAGCCGAGGGGCTGCCACCCCGTTGAATATGACCGAGAATAGCGACACGGGTGTCATAGTGATCATATTTCTCCTTTACCTTTCTTGCAACCTCAAAAGCACCTCCCGCATCGTCACCTTCAGCGACAATGATAATCCCCGACATTTTATTTTCCCTAAACCCCTTTTCCAAAATTTCAATCAATTCATCAATATAGGTAATGGTTTCCGGCACAAGAATATCCTCAGCACCGCCTGCAATACCACTTCGCAAGGCAATAAACCCGGCATCACGTCCCATCACCTCAACAAAAAAAAGCCGGTTGTGAGATGTAGCTGTATCACGAATCTTATCAACCGCCTGAACAACTGTGTTCACAGCAGTATCGTAACCTATTGTCATATCAGTTCCATACAGATCATTATCAATTGTACCGGGTGCACCCATAATAGGAAAATCAAATTCATTAATAAATATATTTGCTCCGGTAAATGTTCCGTTTCCCCCAATGACCACCATAGCATCAATATTGTGCTTCTTCAGATTATCAAAAGCTTTCTGCCGGCCTTCTTTTTTCATGAATTCCATACTGCGTGCCGTCTTCAGGATTGTTCCACCCCGTTGGATAATATTCGACACCGAGCTACTCTCCATTTTTATAAATTCATCATTAATAAGACCGTTATACCCATCCATTATTCCAAAAACTTCCAGATTATTATAAATTCCTGTTCTTACAACAGCTCTAATAGCTGCATTCATCCCCGGAGCATCACCACCTGATGTTAGTATTCCTATTTTTTTCATTTTTTATTTATGTTTATTAATCTCTAATCCTTCCTTTCAATCCTCTTCCTTTTATTTTCATGAACCTTCTTAGTCCCTTTATAGATTTCAAAGTTATAGAATCCACTCTCAAGGGGACCGTTAAATAAAGTTATTTTTCTTGAAGGCCTCAACCCGATAAATTTTAATGCTTCTTTGTCAGAACTGATTATCCAGGCGGAATAGCCTTCAAATTTCGTTTTCAAGGCATCACCTATTTCCGAATACAGCTTCTTAATATCTTCAACCTTGATTCTTTCTCCATATGGAGGATTAGTAATCATCACACCACCACCTTCAGGAGGCTCAACATCATCAATATACATTGCTCTCAGCAATATTTCATCTTCGAGGCCTGCTGACACCACATTCTCCCTTGCAACCTGCAATATCCTTCCCGAACGGTCAGAGCCGACAATCCTGTACTTAAAATTTTTGCGTGCAGCATCAGCATCATCTTTGATTCTTTGCCACAACTCCTTATCAAAATCTTTCCATCTCGTAAAACCAAACAATTTCCGATACTTCGCCGGAGGGATGTTAAGGGCAAACATTGCAGCCTCAATTGGCAATGTTCCCGAACCACACATCGGGTCAACAAAATTACTGTTACCATCCCAGCCGCTCAGCAATATCATCCCTGCAGCAAGAACCTCATTTAGCGGAGCCGGACCGGTACCATTTCTATAGCCTCTTTTGTGCAACGACTCAACCGAACTGTCGAGTGAGACGGTGCATTCATTCCTAAAAATCCTGACGTTGATCTTCACATCAGGGTCTTTAGTATCAACATTTGGACGTCTGCCATATTTCTCCCTGAATCTGTCGGCAATGGCATCCTTGCTTTTAAGTGCAAGATATTTTGAATGTGTTATGTTTGAATAGCTTGTAATTCCATCAATCGAAAAGGTTCCGTTTAAATGAATATAGTTTTCCCATGCTATTTTCAAAACTTCTTTGTAAAGCTCATTTTCATTTTCAGCTTTGAAGATTGCTATCGGAGCCAATACACGAATTGCTGTCCGGCACAGATAATTGGCTTTATACAAAGTTTCCTTATTACCCTCGAACATCACTGCCCTGTTGAGAATCTTAAGATTTTGGCCACCAATATTCTTGATTTCCTTTGCAAGAACCTCTTCAAGTCCGGCAAACGTTTTTGCTATATATGATTGCTGGTTTTCCATATCTTGTTAATGCTTTAATGCATACCCAAACCCAAAACACAGGGCAGGACTACCCGAAATCCGGAACTCCGGAAGGCGGAAGTGAATATTTAATTATGAGAGAAGACAGCACTTCCTTTTCACTCATTATTCGACAAAAATACCCATATTTGCAGAATAATTTAAAGATTAATTTGAAAATGACTATCAAAGAGGCGCAGAAAACGGTTGATAAGTGGATAACCACTACCGGAGTAAGATATTTCAGTGAGTTAACCAATATGGCAATATTGACCGAAGAGGTTGGTGAGGTGGCTCGTATAATGGCACGGAAATATGGCGAGCAGTCGTTTAAAGATTTGGAAAAGGATATTGATCTGGCAGATGAATTTGCAGACGTTCTGTTTGTGTTGATATGTCTTGCAAACCAAACAGGCGTTGATCTGACCGATGCCCTGAAAAAAAATCTTGAGAAAAAAAATAAAAGAGATGGAAAGAGGCATCTGGAAAATAAAAAATTGCATAGACAGGATTGAATGGAAGGAATGTTAGAATAATGGATGTAAGAGCGATATTTTATAAAATCAAAAAACCGTTTCTGAAGATTTTCAGACAAATTTTTTATGTATTTGGGATTATTGCTTTCATAATGCTGCTGTTGAGTTTTACCGATATCCCTTATTATGCCTATCATAATCTTGCTACTGCCATCCCCGAATTAAATTCCAGACCGGATATAATCGTTATTCCCGGTGGAGCAGGTATGCCGAGCCCTGACGGATTGATAAGAACATTTTATGGAGCAGAGGCTGCAAATGAATTCAAAAATGCAAAAATAATTATAGCACTGCCATATAATAATGGGAGTGACAGTCTGTACCAACTTGATCTTATGGCAAATGAACTGATAATAAGAGGTATTGATCCTTCCCGGATTGAATATGAACCTTTAGGATTTAACACCCGCTCGCAGGCATTTAATATTGCGAAAAGGTCTGATCTTGACAAAGAAAAACTGTCAATTCTTATTGTCACAACCCCAGAACATATGTACAGGACAATCAAGACATTTCAAAAAGTCGGATTTGCCAATGTCAGCGGTATGCCTGCTTTTGAGAACCCTGTTGATGAAAGCAAGCTGGAAAGCAAGGGGGAAATGAAAGATATAAATCTTTCTTTCAGATACAATATGTGGAGCTATATCAATTATGAATTACTGGTTTTGCGGGAATATATTGCCATTGCGTATTATAAAATTAGGGGATGGATTTGAAATATCTATTATCATTCTCAAATCTTGAATGTGATGTTTAAGATTTTTACTTTTCAACAATCATTTTTACCTGCTCAATGCGGCTTTCACTTGCCTGTGTGATGTAAAACCTGAACCATTTATGTCTGATCTCATCATTTACCTGGGGGATACTTTCGTGAAGGTCTATTATCAATCCTCCAAGAGTTTCATAATTATCGGATTCAGGAAGATCGAGATCATATTTTTCATTGATGTAGTCTATTTCGAGACGGGCGGAAAAGAGGTATTCATTTTCATTTATCTTTTTCTCCGTCAAGTCTTCTGAGTCATATTCGTCTTCTATCTCACCAAAAATCTCTTCAATTACATCCTCCAGGGAGACTACTCCGGAAGTTCCACCAAATTCGTCCACAACGACAGCTATGCTTTTATGCTCTTTAATGAACATAGCAAGGACATTGTTGGCAAGCATTGTCTCTGGGACAATAGGTATTTCATGAATAATCTCTTTTATTGATTCCGGTTTTTTAAACATATCAGACGAATGCACAAAACCGATGATAACATCAATACTATTGCGATATATCAATATTTTTGAGTGTCCCGATTCAATAAAAATTTTATTAAGTTCTTTTATATCGGTCTCCTCCTCAAGTGCTGCAATTTCTGTTCGTGGGACCATACATTCCCGCAACTTAATATTTTTAAATTCAATTGCATTTTGCAGCATTTGAATCTCCTGCTTAACGTCGTGTTCCTCTTTACTTATTTCAGTTATTTCATTTAGATAGTTGTCAAAATCAACAGGGCTGAAAGCATCACCTTCAGATGAAAAGCTTAACCTGAATATTTTCTTCAGGATGAACTCGGCAAAAGTCACAAGCAAAAAGATAAAAGGATAAAACAGCCAGTAAAAAATTTTAATTGGAATGGCAAAACGTCCGAGTATTGCATTGGGATTGATCCTAAAAAGTGCTTTTGGAATAAATTCGGCTGCAATAAGTATTAAAATTGTTGAGACAAATGTTTGGATTATGAGTATTAGGAACTCGCTCGAATATTGAGGAGTTAGAATATTTGCAATTACAGGTTCAAGTATATTTGCCATTGCAATACCATAAATAACAAGAGCAATATTATTTCCGAGTAACAATGCTCCAAGTATGCCTGACGGATTATTTACAAGTGAAGAGAGTATTTTTGCCGAGAACAGTCCCTTGTTTTTGTCAAGTTCAATTTGAAGTTTATTTGAACTGACAAAGGCAATTTCAAGCCCTGAAAAAATGGCTGAAAAGATTAAAGATATTAATACAATTATCCAGTTATCCATCTATTTTTCGTCAGGGTTTAAACTAATCTCACCAGTAACATTACTGATTGTATAATCGTCGAAATTTTGATCAGATATCAGACTATCGCCATAAAGCACATTATCAGGAGTCGTAATCTTAACAAAAACATCGGAAAATATTATTTTTTTTCGCTGATCCCATACAAGGTGCTCAGTATTTAACTGCTCGTGTTTTTTTTTATTTATAACTACAACATCATTTCTGGCTTCAAGTTTTTTTTCCTTTTCATAATTGATGCCATATTTTGCAGTTATTTGTGATTTAACCTGCTTAGCAGAGTCATACATAATAATTTTAAATCCTTCGGGGAATTCAATGATATTGTCTTTCCCTTCGAACCTTTTCATAAGCGAACTTTCGAGGTAAGCCTGAACCTTTCCAGAATCGCTGTAATAAAGTACTATATCATAAGCCGTCTCCAATGGTAATGAATCAACCAATGAAAGTGATGTAACATCTTTGATATCATTTTTACATGAAAAAAGCATTGTCATGAAAGACATCACAACAATGCTTTTAACAATAATTAAACAAATACCGGAAAATCTATTGCTGCTCACCAAGCTTTATAATTTATACTTAATCAGAAGTTCTGACAGTAGTTGTTTCGTTTATCCAGCATTCAATTTTATATTTATCACCTTTTTTCAGGTCATAAAAGAAGATTGTTTCAGTTGCGGGGAAATACTGACTGTAAAGATTTATCTTTTTCCGGGCATCGGCTGCGACAGACTGATCAACATTTTTAGCTTTTATATATTTATCAACGGCAGCCCAATAAGCAACTTTATTTGTCAGGTCATTGTTTCCGCAAATTTTTGCTGATGCAGCGTACATGTCCCCGATAAGCATATATGCTTTCCCTTCTTTAGGCCTGTACTTAAGAACATCGTAACAGTTACTACGTGCTTGCGAATATTTTTTCTGCTGAAAATTCACAATAGCCATAAGATAATAAAGATCAGCTTTTCTATTTGGGTCTTCCTGAAGATCAGCAGCCTGCTTAAAATATTCCAGTGCCTTTGCCCAATTTTCTTTTTTGACATACATTTTACCCATTAGCTCGGCAGAACCGGCTGACGGTTCAGCCTTATGCAAATTTTCGGTAGCGTGGAAAAAAAGATCTGAGTCGGTACAATTCTTTTTATCCAGAATCCTAGTGATTTTTTTTAGCAATTCAACATCATTTGGAGTCTCATTAAATTTAACCGAATATATTCCTATCAGGTCTTCACAAGTAGCATACGGTTCAAAAGAGAGTTCAATATTTCCTCTGATAACCTCCCAGTTGGCAGCTTTTTTCGGGTTGTTTTTTAAATTATAATCTATGATATCACTCTCGGTGTCATAAATATCAACAAGGACTGCTTTTTCAATTTTTCCTGCTTTTACCATCTTTTCAGCCGACCTGAAATAATAAATTAAGACAGGGCCAAGCGTTTTATTGCCTGTGAGGCTAACTGCTTTTTTAAGTATTTCGTATGACTTTTCAAAGTCCGTAGGCCTGTACTTATACAGGTCAACACCTTTTTTGCCAAGCACATAACCCTCCTGACCAAAATATTTGATTCTTTGATCGAAAAGCATCATCAAAGTATCAACATATTTATCTTTTTTAACTTTATCGGTTTCCGCTTTTATTATTTCTTTGATTAGTCTTTCTCCATGAATATAGATATTTTTATAACTTCTAGGGCAATTTTTAAAAACCCAAGTCCAGGGGCTTATAACATCTTTCCATGCATCATTTTTATAATTACTCTGTTTCCATTGCTTATAAAACTCATAATACAGGGAGTTGTTTGTGATACATGTTACACTATCTTTCCCAAATCGCGACTCATCTTGCGCAATTGTACTTTTTGAAATTAAAAGTCCGACAAATAAACCCAGCAACATTAATAACAGATATTTCTTCATAACATTATATATTTAATTCTTTTATAAATATAACTTCTACAGATAGCAAAATTAATAAATTTATTTATATCTCCGTTTAACAAACCATCTTTCCTGAACTGACATACTAAAATGGACATTGATATAATTCTCTTTGACAAGATTTCTATATTCGGTCCCTCTTGTTCCTATTTCAATACCGATGTTGAGCATTGAATGATTTCCTCTTATTTGGGAACCTTTTAACGGGAATCCAAAACCAAAAGTTATGCCAAAGTCTTTTAAGCGTTCACCTCTCAGTTCCAGATAGCTTTGTGTGAAATGTCCGCCAAATCTAATTCTGACTCTCTGAAAATATGAATAAACGCTGTTATAGTCAGGTATATATTCACCTCCGACGGAGATAGTAGAGCTGTTCTGTAGAGAATCCGACTGCCCAAACCTCCTAAACTCAGACCAGTTAGTTCTTTTGTATTCAACTCCGAACATCCAATGATTTGACTTTTCAATTGTAAAACCAAATCCGTACCCAAGTGGTATCTCCACCCCACCCCTTGTTATTGGGACGTAAACTATTGTATCTTTAAAATTATATATACCGTTTGCTTCTCCTGCATAAGACCTTGCAATATAGAAACCTTCAGAAGACAGATTAGCTTTAGGATTGAATGTGGCTCCTACAACCAGATTGAGATTATTTTTTAACTTAGTATAATATTGCGCACCCAAATCAAAATAAAGATCACCGCTTGAAATTGAATTATCAAGTCTGGTACTCGTTAAATTCAATGAATCTGGAAAGGAAATAGTTTCTGATTTATTAATTTTACCCCAAAGATACGAAACATTGACTCCAAAAGACAAATAGTGTAACGGCTGAAAAGAACTCCCAATACTAAATCTGTTAAGACCACCCGAACCGAAGTATTGATATTTAATATTACCAACATCAGCCTTAAAGTTATAGCTTGATGCATCATACCCTACTGTGCTGAACGGAAGTAGCGCAAGACTCGCACGCCACCATTTTGTTACAGGGAATCCCATCAAAATATGACTGATAGTACCTGTAGCCAAATTCTCATTTGTATTATTAGTTTTATAATTTACAAATGATCCTACAACCCCTGCTTCAAAAAGAAATGATGTACTGTCGAACGCTGAATATGATGCCGGATTGGAAATATTGATTGAATAATTATCTCTGATGCTAATAGCATTACCACCCATTGACATAGAGCGGACATTATTTGTATTGGATAAATATCCTACTCCGAAACTACTATATGGTGAGCTAATTCCAGGTTGTGAATAGCCATTTCCTGCAAATAAAAATCCTAAAACAGTAAAAAACATCAATCTTAATAATGATATTTCCCTTTTCAGAAAAGAGCCTGATTTATTGTAATAGTATATATTTCCTGTCAGCATCTTACTGTATATCAAAGCATAATAGCACTCTTATTAATATTAAAATCCAAAATTTCATTTAATCCATTAAGGACTAAATTTGGGAGTGCAAAGATGACATTTTTTAATCGTTTATCAAAAAAAATAGTGTCACCTCCTGTAAAAATAATTTTCAATCTTCCGAATTCATCCTCATAATATTTTATAATCCCCTCAACTTCAGCAAGAACCCCATTCAAAACACCCGATCTAATACTTTCAGCTGTTGATGTCCCAATGAGATTAAAATTTTCAGCACGATTCACTAACGGCAGATTTCCTGTAAAAGTATTCAGTGCTTTAAACCTAATATCAATTCCGGGAGAAATGCCACCTCCGAAATATTTTTTTCCTTTATCAATAAAATCAAATGTTATACAGGTGCCTGCATCAATCACCAGAATATTTTCACCTCTGAACAATGCACTTGCACCGCAAACGCCTGCAATCCTGTCATTACCGAGAGTTTTAGGTGTTTTGTAGCATATTTCTATGGGTAAAAGTGTTTTTGACGATAGTTCAATAAAGTAGTAATTATCATTGAGATAGCTCCTTATCTCTTTATCATATTCCTTAACGGCTGAGATAATAGTATACAGGTCTGTAATATTTTCCCCTCCAAATTCTGATAACAAATGTTTCAGTTTGAGAAGTGAGAAATTTTCAAATGTGTTTAACTCGGCAAGTTCACTACCTCTAAACAGAGCAACTTTAGTTAAAGTATTCCCTACATCAATCGCCAACTTCATTATATTCGGGTTATCATTAATTAGTAAAATTTGCAAAAGTAATATAATATCTTATTTATACCAATCTAATAATCAACAGATTGATTAAAAGGTATTTTTTTAAAAAAAAATGTAGTTAATTTAAAAATGTTATTTATTTTTGCAGCCCTGAAAATTCATCAGGACGGTTTTTGAAATAATGATGGTACCATAGCTCAGCAGGTAGAGCACAGGACTGAAAATCCTGGTGTCCCTGGTTCGATTCCAGGTGGTACCACATCACAAAGGAAGCCCATAGACAGTAAGTTTACGGGCTTTTTTGTTTTTTTTTTGAAAAATATTCCACTTTTTCATAAAAGCCATTTCAATATTTATTAAATTTGAAAAGTTTTAGTTCAACAATAATTTTGCTGTTTTTTAAAAGTGTTTCATCGAAAATTTAAGACTATGAAAAAACTTCTGATAATTTTAGTAATTACTGTTTTTACAGTTAGCTGTTGCAACGAGTCGAAGAAAATTGACACTTCTTCTGTTGATGTCAATAGTGAAAAAGAAAAAGTAGCCCTTGTTTTGGAGAATTATGTTATTGCGAGTGAAGGCCAGGATATTGGTCTGATTAAAAAGATTTATGCAGAGGAGCCTGATATTGCTATTTTTGGCACTTCAAGCGGAGAACAACTTATTGGGTGGGAAGCTATCAGTAATGCTTTGCAAAGGCAGTTTAATGCCTCTCAAGAAACCTACATTTCTGTTAGCGACCAGAGAGTCAATATTAATGAAACCGGAAATACTGCTTGGTTTTCAGAAATAATAAATTACAATTATGTTTATCAGGGAAAGGCTAAAAAGTATGAAGGATTAAGATTTACCGGCGTTCTTGAAAAAAGAAACGACGAATGGAAAATAGTTCAGAGTCATATGTCTGTCCCGGAATCCACCGGAGATTAATATTTGATCTTTATACCTGAATTTATTTTATTGTTATAAACATCTGAAAATTCAAATTTCTGAGTAGTAGATTTTGTCTGTTCTGTCATATTGACCGATTCACCTTTTACCGATTTAATACTTTTTGGCAGATGATAAATGCTTTTAAATTCAATCATATTTATTAATTCTTCAGGGATGATAATATCCTGATCTTTAAGCTGATTTTTAAGGTACGGTGCTATATTGAATTTCTTAAGTTTATGTTTACTGACCTTAAGATATGAGGGGGCGAAAAACGTTTTCTTGCTCCCGGCTATCTCATATAAAGCCATATTCAGAGCTTTTGTGCTATTGAAGTCAAAACTCAGTGATGCATCCGTAGTGTTATCACCAATAAAGAACTTCACATTATCAATACCCTTACTGCTCTTAAACTTAGTTGCAAACTCTTCAAACCGCTCTGTTATTTTTTCCTTTATGGTATTTTGGTCAATAATGCTTGAAAAACCCGAAATCAAATTTGTAAGCGGGTCTGATTTAATACTATATGAAATTGTTCCGGATTGATCAGTTTTCACAGTAATCTCCTCAACTATTTCAATACAACTCGTCAGAAAAAGTAAAGAAAATATTATTATTGGGACAAATTTTCTCATAATTAGATTTTTAAAGTATGAAATAAAATATTTTAATCAACGCAAATATTAAATAAATATTACAATTAGCCTGTTTTTAAAGTAGTTAATTAGTTGAAAACTTGTTTAAAAAAAAACATGTCGTAATGGCATGAATTTTGTTCATTTGTATTGAATAAACATCGAATAATATCTGGATAAAATTAGCAGCCATGAGTAAAATTGAAAATATAGCAAGTCAAAACGCAGAAATTTTTATCAAAAAGCATTTTGCAAAATTAAACCATAAAGACCGAATGGTTCGTGTTATGAAGTCAAGTGTTAAAGACACCATTAAACAGGCTTTAATAGCTTATGAACTGGAAAGGATAAAAGGATAACCCCCAGACATTTATAAAAAGCTTGCTATACTGGCAAGTTTTTTTATTCAGCAAGTATCAACACTTTATTTTTTAACACTTCTATCACCCCGCCCCTAATCTCAAAGAACTGCGGATTCTTGTCGTTATCAAGGACTTTTACCTTTCCTTCTTTAAGAACTGATATCAAAGGTGCATGATTATTCATTATCTCGAACGATCCGTCCTTTCCTGGTAATTGGATAAGATAAGCTTCTCCGGCAAAAATTGTTTTATCAGGGTTTATGATTTCAACATTCATTATAGTGCGGTATGATTTATGATTTATTTCTATTTATTACCTGCAGCAAGTATTTTCTTACCCTTCTCAATAGCCTCGTCAATAGTTCCCACAAGGTTAAAAGCTGCTTCAGGATATTCATCCACATCTCCGTCCATAATCATATTGAAACCTTTGATTGTATCTTCAATATTTACTATTGTACCTTTAAGGCCGGTAAACTGTTCTGCAACGTGAAACGGTTGGGATAGGAAACGCTGAACTCTGCGTGCTCTGTTAACTGCAAGCTTATCCTCTTCCGATAATTCATCCATTCCGAGGATAGCAATAATATCCTGTAGCTCCTTATAACGCTGCAACAGTTCCTTGATCTTCTGAGCTGTATTGTAATGCTCATCACCAACGACATCAGGTGTAAGAATTCTTGATGTGGAATCAAGCGGGTCAACTGCGGGATAGATTCCTAATTCAGCTATCTTACGACTTAACACTGTTGTAGCATCAAGGTGAGAGAATGTTGTTGCCGGAGCAGGGTCTGTAAGGTCATCGGCCGGAACATAAACAGCTTGTACAGAAGTAATTGAGCCTCTTTTTGTTGAGGTAATACGCTCTTGCATCACCCCCATTTCAGTTGCTAGAGTAGGCTGGTAACCTACGGCTGAAGGCATACGTCCCAACAATGCCGAAACTTCAGAGCCTGCCTGTGTGAAACGAAAAATGTTATCCATAAAGAATAAAATATCGCGACCACCTGATTTTTCATCACCATCGCGGAAATATTCAGCAAGTGTCAAACCTGTAAGGGCAACTCTTGCACGTGCACCGGGAGGTTCATTCATCTGGCCGAATGACAATGTTGCCTGTGAAAGTTCAAGCTCCTTACGATCAACTTTCGACAAGTCCCAACCACCGGATTCCATACTCTTAATGAAAGCATCGCCATACCTGATAACTCCCGATTCGATCATCTCACGTAGCAGGTCATTACCCTCTCTCGTTCTTTCGCCAACACCGGCAAAAACCGACATTCCTGAGTAGCTCTTGGCAATATTATTGATAAGCTCCATGATGATTACGGTTTTCCCAACACCGGCACCACCAAACAGACCAATTTTTCCACCTTTTGAGTAAGGCTCAATGAGGTCTATAACTTTAATACCCGTATAAAGAATTTCTTTCGATGTTGATAATTCATCATATTTCGGTGGATCACGATGAATCACATAGGATTTACCTGTGTCAACCTGTCCGAGCCCGTCAATGGTCTCTCCAATCACATTAAACAACCGCCCTTTTATTTCTTCACCAACCGGTATAGCAATTGGTCTGCCTGTTCCGATTACATCCATACCTCTGCTTAAACCGTCAGTTGAGTCCATTGCAATAGTTCGTACGGTATTTTCACCAATGTCTTGCTGTGTTTCAAGTACCAGCTTTGATCCGTCGTCCTTAATTACTTCCAATGCATCAAGAAGGTTGGGAAGATCCTCTTCCCTTTCAAATGAAACGTCAATAACCGCCCCAATTATTTGAGATATAGCTCCTTTACTTTTGGTCTTCATATTGATTTCTTAAAATTTGTGTGCAAAGATAAAATAATTTTTTATTTTTTAAAGAATTTCCTTTGAAACAGAATTAAGGAAAAAACTCCAACTGTAATTGATGAATCGGCTATATTAAAAACCGGTCGGAAAAATATAAAATGTGACCCTCCCCAAACCGGAATCCAGGATGGATAGTTACCTTTTATCAACGGGAAATATAACATATCAACAACTTTACCGTGAAGAAATGAGCCATATCCGCCATCTAAAGGGAAAAGCGTTGCGACTTCATGGAATTTACTTTCGCTAAATATCATTCCATAGAAAGCACTATCAATAATATTTCCCAAAGCTCCTGCAAAAATAAGAGTAATGCTGATGATAAGCCCGGTTTTAGCACCTTGCTTAATTAAATGGACAAGATACCAACCGATACCGGCAACAGCAAAGATTCTGAAGATACTTAAAATAAGTTTTCCGAATGAACCTCCAAACCTCATTCCGAAAGCCATTCCTTCGTTTTCTGTAAAATGGATAATAAACCAATTTCCGATAATAGGAATCTCTTCACCAAGGGTCATTTGGGTTTTAATCCAGATTTTCAAAACCTGATCAACAATTAAAACCAAAAGAATAATAAAAGCTGCTTTTTTCAAAATTGAAATTTCAAAATAGGAATGACAACAAGTTATTTTTTTCTAGGTTGGTTTAATTTTGCATCAATGCTTAAAGTGGCATGAGGTACACTCTTTAGCCTTTCTTTAGAAATTAGCTTGCCGGTTACCCTGCAAATGCCGTAAGACTTATTTTCAATGCGTATAAGTGCATTTTCGAGTGAGTTAATAAACTTTTCCTGTCTTGCAGCAAGCCGACTGTTTTCCTCTTTTGACAATACCTGATATCCTTCTTCCAGGACTTTAAATGTAGGCGATGTATCAAATGTGTCGTGCTCATTAGCATGAGTATAAGCATCAGTGAGCATTTTAAAGTCTTCTTTGGCTTTTATCAGTTTTTCTAATATAATCTGGCGAAATTCTTCCAATTCCTCATCCGAATAGCGTGTCTTTTTAGCTTCTATATTAATCTCTTCGTTTGCCATATTCTTAAGTTTTTAATTATCAGGCTGATTTATACGGTAAATCATCCTTAATGTTTTGTAACAATAATATGTATTTTTAGTTCATCAGATAATTCAATTACCTGCTTTTCACTCTCATTTAAACTCTCAACCAATTCCAGAGAATCAGCGAGAGTTTCCGAGCAAATATATGAATAATTCTTTTTCACAGCAGAAATTAATCCATTGTTTTTTTCAATTTTAATATTTATTTTATCCGTAACCTCAAATTGTTTCTCTTTCCTGATGTTCTGGATTCTGTTTATAAGTTCGCGGGCTATACCCTCTTCTCTTAATTCGTTATCAATTGTAATGTCCAGAGCAACCGTCAAAGGCCCCACAGTACTAATCAACCAACCGGGAATATCCTGAGTACGTATTTCCACATCAGCAAGTTCGATGATAACATCCTGCCCATTAAGATGAAGAACATATTTACCATCACTCTCAAGCTGTTTGATCTGCTCTTTATTAAACTGAACCAATTCGAATGAAATGGCTTTCATCAACTTTCCATATTTCGGGCCCAGTGTTTTGAAATTGGGTTTTATTTTCTTAACCAAAATACTGTCATCGGTCATAAATTCAAGTTCTTTGACATTCACTTCCGAAAGAATAAGCTGCTTCATTGATTCAAGCTGATTCCTGAACCTATCATCTCTGACCGGGACCATAATCTTTGCGAGGGGCTGCCTTACTCTGATATTTGTTTTCTTCCTAAGCGAAAGAACCATAGATGATATTTTCTGTGCGAGCTCCATTCTCTCCTCAAGGTCGGTATTGATATAGGACTCATCAGCAACAGGGAAGTCTGTCAAATGAACCGAGTCGGTTTGAAATTTCCCGGTAGTACTGTTAAGATCAATGAAAAGCCTCTCTGAAAAGAAAGGTGCAATCGGTGATGACAACTGTGCAATATTTTCAAGGCATTGATAAAGTGTTTGATATGCCGAAATCTTATCTTCGGTGTATTCTCCTTTCCAGAATCTTCTTCTGCTTAGTCGAACATACCAGTTACTGAGGTGCATATCAAGGAAGTCGGCAATTGCCCGTCCTGCTTTTGTGGGTTCGTAATCATTATAGAATGTATCCACCTTCTTAATGAGAGAATTTAACTCTGAAATAATCCACCTGTCAAGTTCAGGTCGCTTTTCAACAGGAATTACCTCCTGTGAATAATCGAAACCGTCAATATTGGCATAAAGTGCAAAAAATGCATAGGTATTATATAATGTACCGAAAAATTTCCGTCGCACCTCATCAATTCCGTTGCTGTCAAATTTCAGATTATCCCAGGGTTGAGCATTGGTAATCATATACCAGCGCGTTGCATCGGGCCCGAATTTTTCAATCGTCTCAAACGGATCAACTGCATTTCCCAGTCTTTTCGACATCTTATTACCTTTGACATCAAGCACAAGACCGTTCGACACACAGGTCTTGTAAGCCACGGAGTCAAAGACCATTGTCGCTATTGCATGAAGTGTAAAAAACCAACCTCTTGTCTGGTCAACACCCTCGGCTATAAAGTCGGCAGGGAAAAATTCATTCAGTTTATCTTTTTTCTCAAACGGATAATGAAATTGAGCATAGGGCATTGAGCCTGAATCGAACCAGACATCTATAAGAGCAGGTTCACGATACATTTTTTTTCCTGATGAAGAGACAAGAACGATGTCGTCAACATAAGGTTTGTGAAAATCAAATGTTTTGTAGTTTTCTTTTGTATTATCTCCCTGAACAAAGTCTTTCAGAGGATTGGTTTTCATAAAGCCGGCCTCAATTGATCTTTCAATTTCTGCTTTCAGCTCTTCAGCAGACCCAATACAAATTTGCTCCTCAGCATCTTCAGTCATCCATATCGGCAGAGGCACTCCCCAGAAACGCGACCTTGACAGGTTCCAGTCAACCAGATTTTCGAGCCAGTTGCCAAATCTGCCGGTTCCTGTAGCTTTCGGTTTCCAGTTGATAGAATTGTTTAACTCTATCATCCGATCCTTATATGCTGTTGTTTTTATGAACCAGGAATCAAGAGGATAATAAAGAATAGGTTTGTCGGTTCTCCAGCAATGAGGATATGAGTGAACATACTTTTCAGTCTTGAATGCTTTGTTTTCCTTTTTAAGTTTTACAATTATATCAATATCAACAGAATTGCTATTTTTTGGATCAAAGTCGGGATCATATTCTGACTTAACATATCTTCCTGCAAATTCACCCATTTCATCAATAAACTTACCCTGCTTATTAACCATTGTAAGTGAACCGATTCCATTTTCTTTTCCAACCTTATAGTCATCTGCACCAAAACTTGGAGCAATATGAACAATTCCTGTTCCTTCATCGGTTGTAACAAAATCTCCGGTTACAACTCTGAATGCATCACCCTCTTCAGGTTGTGCAAAGGGCAAAAGCTGTTCGTATCTTATCCCAACGAGGTCTTTGCCCTTAAATAAATCACTAACCTCATAAGGAATTTTTTTCTGTCCCGGTTCATATTCATTCAGTTTGAGTCCTGCATTTGCTTCTGGGAAATATTTATCTTTTAAATCTTTACCTATAACAACAGTAATAAACTTGTGAGTGTAAGGATTGTATGTTTTGACTTTTATATAGTCAATCTTTGCACCCACAGCAAGAGCAGTATTTGAAGGTAGAGTCCAGGGTGTTGTCGTCCAGGCAAGGAAATAAACATCTTCATCATCATCTTCAAACAAGAATCTGGATTCTTCATTTCTTTTTACTTTGAACTGAGCAACAACGGTATTATCTTTAACATCTTTATAGCAACCCGGCAAGTTGAGTTCATGCGAACTCAGTCCTGTTCCGGCGGCAGGAGAATAGGGCTGAATTGTGTGACCCTTATAAAGCAAACCTTTGTCATAAAGTTTTTTCAGCAACCACCAGACGGTTTCAATATATTTATTATCAAAAGTAATGTAGGGATTATCAAGGTCAACCCAATAACCCATCTTGACCGTGAGCTCATCCCACAGGTCTTTATATTTCATAACCTCCTTACGGCAGGCCGTATTATAATCTTCAACAGAAATTTTTTTCCCGATATCTACTTTTGTTATTCCAAGAGATTTTTCTACGCCAATCTCCACAGGAAGTCCGTGAGTATCCCATCCGGCTTTTCGTTCAACGAGATAACCCTTCATGGTTTTATAGCGGCAGAAGATATCTTTAATTGACCTTGCCATTACATGATGGATTCCGGGGGTTCCGTTTGCCGAAGGAGGGCCTTCGTAAAAAACGAATGGTTTATGTCCTTTCCTGATTTCAACACTTTTTCCGAAGGTATTATACTGTGTCCAGTAATCGTTGATCTCATTTCCGATACGGGTCAGGTCAAGCTTTTTATATTCAGGATATTTCTGTTTCATTTGCTGTGCTGATATTTAAATCTTTTATCAAAAACCCTCGAAACTATTCTGTTTCTGAAAATTTTGCAAAAGTATAAAAAATATTATTCTAAGATGAATTATTTACAAATTCGATGTATGATAAAGATACGCATCACTCTTCGACTACGATCAGAGTAACCACAGGAGGCCCATAAAGGCTTTCTTTTAAATATCATCCCTAAATTACTATGGTGTAAAACCCAAATGCAAATAAAAAAGGCCGCCCGGAAAGGGCAGCCTTTTTTCGGGTAAAAATTAATTATTACTATTGAATAATAATTCTTTTAGAGATTGTACCTTCATCGGTTTCAATCTGGAAGAAATAGATTCCCGACTGATACTGAGAAGTATTCAGATGATATATCATTGCATTTACATCTTCGTTAACAATAAGCTGACCTGCATAGTTGTAAACCTTAACAGAATTGATCTGCACATCGGATTTAACATTAACTACATCGGTAGCAGGGTTAGGATAAACGTTGATAGCATCAGCAAGATATTCATCAACACCTACTATAATATCTACTGTAACTGAGTTTGAAGGCTCTGATTGAATACCATTATCATAAACTGCAGTTACATAATATGTATAAGATCCTTGTCCTGGATATTCAGTATCAGAATAACTTGTTTCTGTTGTTGTACCTATAACAGCACCTTCACGATATACATTGTACGATGCAACACCTTTGCTATTTACCGGAACAAATTTTGTTGTACCACCGGCAAAACCTGAAGCAACCTCAACAGTTCCCTGAGGATAAGCAACAGATGGCTTAGCCAAAGGAGTAGCAACTGATTTGCCACCAGCATCCACAGATACATAAGCCATAAGGTTCCAATTGAAATCCAGATTGTATTCTGCTGATATTGATACCCAGGTAGAAGCGTCAGTAGAGAGCATATCTCCTTTGTACTGGACTGCAGGTCCTGCGTCAACACCGGCTGGATTTTCACCGTCACCGTGAGTTACTTCATAACCGAACCAAAGCTCCTGTGAAGCATCAATCTGTATAGGTGTATCAAGTGTGATTTCATTCCACTGTGCAGGAACGCTACCACTGACATCCTGGCTTAACAGAAGTGTGCCTGCATTAGCTCCTGACCATACTTTAAGTACGAAGGTTGCTGTTGCGGCATTGTCATAATGATAATAGCTGATCTTTGTAAGATACATTCCGTTATAGTTTGTCAGGTCAGCAGGTTCCCAGTGTGAAGCAGTATAGAAAGTTCCGCCACCTGTGAGTCCGATACCGTTGTCACCATTAACTCCGTCGTCCCACTCAATCCAGGCACCTGTTGCAGGAGCATTCCAAGTGAGTTCAACAGGGTCAGGAATGTAAACTAATGACGGCCCTGCTAAGTTTGTTGGTCCTGCAGGCAGTGTAATGGCATATCCAGCTCCAAAGCAAACATCGTCGTAATAAGCACCAGGTGCTCCTCCTGAATCTGAACCGAAGAAATCAATTCCTCCAATAGTGTTTGCTGTTGTAAACATATGTACCGAAGAGCCATCAAACATAACTTCAGCTACATCATTATCAAGATCGAAATCAACTGATACATTAATCCAGGTATCCTGTGAATATGTGAAGTCTGTCTGTACTCCGTCAATCATAAAGTGTCCTGCACCTCCGTCATCGAAGAAGATTTCCATAACCCAGGCAACACCAGGTGTAGGTTCTGACTGTACGTTAAAGTATCCTGAGAATCCTGATGGAACATAAATGTTGTTAGAGTACAACCATTGGCCTGTAGCAACAGGGTTGTCACCAAACTTATAAATACAGTCAGTGGTAGTTGCATTTACTGTAAACGAGTTACTTGCACTAACTGAGTAGTCATCACTAACAATAGCATCTTCAGGTCCGCCGGGAGCACCGCTCCAGGTTGTCCATGGATCACCGAGTTGTTCAGCTACATAACCGCCAACTGTCAATGCATCGAAGTTCTCGCAGTTAACCTGCTCTTCAATAGTTACTGTCGGTGCGCACGCCTGTACTGATTCTCCGTCAGTATAAACAGCACTTACACAGTAAGTGTAATCTCCAGCTTCAAGGCCTTCGTCATCAAAGGATGTTCCCGTTACGGTTGCAATCATTTCACCGTTTCTGTATACATTATAACCTGTCAGGTCTTTACTGCTTGGGCTTAACCAGTTAACTGCATCTCCGAGCAATGATGTCAATGCATCAGCCTCAACAATAGCAGCTATTGAAGTTGTTGTGAAAGCAGTTTTGAAGTTAGCTCCCGAATACTGACAAGCAGTGTTTCCTGTTGGAGTAGGATCGGTTACTTCAAGCAAATCCTGATCAAGTGAAGTGATCTGGTCTATATATAGTCCTTCTTTTGCTGTTGTGTAAATATCCTGTACTGTGAATGAAAGTCCGTCGGCAAACGAACCT
>Ga0256913_10000386_pt1 | contig 22777 bp, 21 predicted proteins | sample Axial_MatmetaG_FD_185970 | JGI IMG/M metagenome (GOLD analysis project Ga0256913, IMG submission 185970) | Deep-sea worm associated microbial mat communities from Axial Seamount, Juan de Fuca Ridge, Pacific Ocean - Axial_Mat | ecosystem: Environmental > Aquatic > Marine > Oceanic > Microbial... | reverse complement strand
ATAAATATTTTACTGTAGAAGAGAGTTCAAAAAAAAACGTGTCATTCTGAGCGTAGTCGAAGCGTGACTACGCTCAGTGTGACAACCCCTGCTTAGGCTGATAATCTAACTAAGAATTATTTTTTTGAACAGTCATTTTAAATGTTTTACTGTTATAACCAACAAGTTAACTTTAAACAACTTCATTCTATAGTTTTCACAAGCTAATAGTAATCTTGAAAATATCCGGTTAATGATCTTACTTTACCACAATAATCTCAGAAGTTTCCACTTCGTTGCTAAGATGTAAAGCACGGTCGTAAATGGAAACTTTAAACTTAATGGTATCAAAGTCAGAAAGCGGATTGTTTACATAAAGTGTATCCTGTATAATCCCTTTGATGGCTTTGTTGCCATGATCAGGGGTGAGATTTGGGAAGCGGCTGCTGAAAGTAATTGTGTCATACTTTTGTTCATCAGGATTCCACGAAAGCAAAGGCACCTCTACAAAAACACCGTTTTGCTTTTCAAAATAGGTGATTAGAAAATTGTAATAATACTTGCTCCCGCTATTAAAAGGCGGAAATGTATCTCTGGGTCTTAAGCCCAGGTCGCCATCACCATCGGTATAGGAAACCGACAAAACACCACGCTCGGTTTTACCGGTCTGATTGTTGAGCAACAGTACAAACTGATCAAATTTTATTTCGGGCTCGATGGGATACTCCTCAAACTTGCGGCACGAAAAGAAAATGGTACCGATGATACCAAGCAGAATTAACCCTATTTTTGCAGTGAATTTCATTTTGTGCAAAGTTATGTAATTTAACGCTGTACCAATTCAAATAGTATGCCGAATATCAAACCCCTTATTGATTCTGTTTTTTCCATCGACAACGAAGCCGGTTTTAACAAGGCAACGCTGGCTATTTTCAAGTATCAGCTAAAATTCAACAAGGTTTACAGGCATTATGTTGAGTATATCAATCGTAATGAAAAACAAATTAATCACTATTCGAAGATCCCGTTTTTACCCATTGAATTTTTTAAAACCCACCAAATAATATCGGGTAATTTTAAACCCGAAGCCATCTTTACCAGCAGCGGCACCACAGGTATGAGTTTTAGCAAACATGAGGTGGCCGACCTTTCCATTTATGAACAAAGCTTCACCAATGGTTTTAAACTTTTTTTTGGAAATATTAAAGAGTACGCAATTCTGGCGCTGCTTCCCTCTTATCTTGAACGCAACGGTTCCTCATTAGTTTTTATGGCTGAGAAACTGATTAGAACTTCGGTTCATTCCGAAAGTGGTTTTTACCTCAACGAATATGAACAACTGAGCAATGTTTTAAAACAATTGAAGTCAAAGGGGAAGAAGACAATTTTGCTGGGTGTTACCTATGCGCTGCTTGATTTGGCCGAACAGTTTCCCGTGGACTTTCCGGAACTGATCATTATGGAAACCGGTGGCATGAAAGGCAGGCGTAAAGAGATGGTTCGCGAAGAGCTTCATGGCAGGCTGACTTCAGCATTTGGTGTTAGCAAAATTTACTCTGAATATGGAATGACGGAGCTTTTATCGCAAGCCTACTCCAAAGGTGACGGACTTTTTGAAACCCCACCCTGGATGAAAGTACTTATTCGTGATACCAACGACCCCTATTCATTCATTCCTCAAAACAAAACCGGCGGAGTTAATGTAATCGATCTGGCCAACATCCATTCCTGTTCCTTTATCGAAACCAAAGATTTAGGAAAGATTCATCCCGGTGGACAATTTGAAATCCTGGGCAGGTTCGACAACAGCGATATAAGAGGCTGTAATTTGATGATTGGATAAAAGAAGTTTGGAGTGCCTAGAGTTTGGAATACTTGGAGTTTGGAGTGCCTTGACTTGTCCTGAAATAGGTTGACTCAAAAGGTCAACAAAATTCAGGACGATTCAATCATCAATCATCAATCGTTAATCTCCAATTCTGCAATCAAAGTGAGATAGTATGTTAAAATTGCTAATCTTCCGAAGCAGGAATTGACAAATGCGCTTGAACAATACGCCATTTCCCATCGGAGCAATGCTTCAACACTCCGGTAAAACGCAATCCTTCCAGTTCTCTGGCTTTACCATCTTTCATGAAATTATACTTGAGAATTTCGGCAAACCAGGCAGCAGTTCCGGAGTCGTTCAGTTTAATATACTGCTCCGAGGTTGTAATAAAAATGTTGTCTAATGTCTCAAACTGGTTTTTAAAAGCATTCCTGATATTATTCCAGCCCATCAGCCGGTCCTTCGAACTGGTTCCGTATAAAATGATATCACCATCAGGTGCCCATATTTGTTCCACCAGAGTTAAATCTTTATTTTCGTTAGCAATGATATATTGCTCCAAAACATTTTCGATTGCTTTGAGTTCCTGACTTCTGTTAACGGTTGCTTTTTCGGTTTGCTGGCTTGTTGAACACGACTGCAAAATAATTATCAGACCTAAAGTCATAAAAATGATTGATTTTTTCATGGCTGAATATTTTAATTGGTTAAAAATAGGTCTTACAAGATACAATTATTTAGCCCTCATTTCAAGGGAGTTGTGTATTTAAAACCATTCTTGATTAATGGTTCAAACCCACTGTAATTGTCAGTCATTAAATAAATTAAAAAAAACGTTTTTATGTTTCAGTAATTCTTCGTAAAATTGCACCCGAATAAAAATCTATACATTTCTATCACCTATGGGCGATATTTCAAGCATTAAACGTTTATTCCCGCTAGCGGCACTGGTGTTGCTTTTTTTGTTTTCGGGAACTGCTCTTTTAGCACAACATCACGATAGTAATTCGAAAGGTGAAGACTGGGAAGAAGATGTTGTAGAGCAAGAGTTCAAAGCCGGTGAAATGATTATTGAGCACATCACCGATTCGTATGAGTGGCACATTTTAACATGGAACGATACACATATTTCCATTTATCTGCCTGTTATACTTTATGATCAGGGTGAATGGCATGTTTTTAGCTCAAAGCACCTGCATCACGGCCACGAAGCCTATGAAGGATATCATGTCTGCAAAGAGGGTTTTAATGCCGGCAAACTGGTAAGATTCAATGCTGAAGGACACGAGGTTCGGCCTGATTACGATATTTCGATTACCAAAAATGTAGTAGCTATTTTTCTGAGTATTTTCCTTATCATGTGGATTTTTATCTCCATTGCCAATTCCTACAAAAAGAGAGCAGGTCATGCTCCAAAAGGATTACAATCGCTACTTGAGCCACTTATACTTTTTGTAAGAGACGACATTGCCAAAGCATCCATTGGACACAACTACGAAAAATATGTGCCTTACCTGTTAACTGTTTTCTTCTTTATTTTCTTTAACAACCTGTTTGGAATTATTCCTTTTTTCCCGGGTGGAGCCAACGTTACAGGTAATATTGGAGTAACCGGTGTTTTAGCTGCCATTACATTTATCATCACTACTTTCAGCGGAAACAAAAACTACTGGGTGCACATTGTAAACATGCCCGGCGTACCATGGTGGCTTAAAATCCCCATCCCATTGATGCCAATTGTTGAGCTGATGGGTGTATTTACCAAACCCTTCGTATTGATGGTTCGTCTCTTTGCCAACATCAGTGCAGGTCATATTATCATTTTAGGATTTGTTAGTCTTATATTTATTTTCGGAAATATTACTCCTGTTGCCGGATACGGTGTTTCAATCGTATCAGTAGGTTTCAGTATTTTTATGAATATGCTTGAGCTTCTGGTAGCGTTTATCCAGGCTTACGTATTTACCATGCTTTCGGCGCTCTACTTTGGTATGGCCACCGAAGAAGCACATTAATTTGAATTTTATCCATTAATAACTAAATAAATTATCATTATGGAACTTTTAGCAATTTTACTTCAAGCTGTTGCAGATCTTGCCCCTTATGCAAAAATGGGTGCCGGTCTTGGAGCAGGTATTGCTGCCATCGGCGCTGGTATTGGCATTGGCCAAATCGGTAAAGGTGCAGTGGAAGCTATCGCCCGTCAGCCCGAGGCTGTTGGTGACATTCGTTCAAACATGATTGTTGCTGCTGCTTTGATTGAAGGTGTTGCCTTCTTTGCTATCGTTGTTACACTTCTAATCGTTTTCTTGTAAAACAAATTGAAATAACAATTATTATCTTCTGCTTTGCAGCGATTGGCTGCATTGCAGGAGATTTTTAAAAAAGAAAAAATTAAAACAATTATAAAAAGATTTAGGAAATGCAATTAATTAACCCCGGTTTCGGATTAATCTTTTGGATGACCCTGGCATTCTTAATCGTATTTTTCATACTTAAGAAATTTGCCTGGAAACCCATTCTTGCTTCGTTAAAAGAGAGAGAAGACAGCATTGAGGATGCACTCAAATCGGCCGAAGAAGCTAAAAAAGAGATGGCCACATTAAAAGCTGCCAACGAAGAGCTGTTAAGAGAAGCTCGTGAAGAGAGAGATGCCATGCTGACCGATGCACGAAAAATCAAAGAGCAGATTATTGCTGAAGCTCGTGATAAAGCCAGTAAGGAAGCAGGTATCATTGTTGAAAATGCACGCGAGCAAATTAACTCAGAAAAGCAAGCTGCTTTAACAGAACTCAAAAACCTTATTGCAACCTATTCCATCGAGATAGCCGAAAAAGTGCTACAGGAAGAACTCAGCGATAAGAAGAAACAGCAGGCTTATGTGGATAAACTGCTGAAAGAAATTCAACTGAACTAAAGAATTAGATTAATGAGAATTAACCTACTGGCAAAACGATATGCACAGGCTTTGTTTGATCTGGCTCTGGAGATGAAACTTCAGGACAAGGTTGAAAAAGACATGCAGCTTACCGGAGAGGTTCTTCAGGAACACAGAGAATTAAGAAAGCTGCTGAAAAATCCCGTGGTTGATGATTTTAAAAAAGTCAAACTGCTGGATGCCGTTTTCGGAAAATATATTCAGGAACTCACAAAAAAATTCTTTGCCCTGATTATTAAAAAGGACAGAGAGATGTATCTTGAACCTGTGTGCGAAGCCTATATTGATATCTACAGGAAGTACAACAATATTCTTCCTTTGGAACTTACAACAGCTTTTAAAGCTGACAAAGCTACCAAGGATACCATCATTGATAAAGTGGCCAAAGCTACCAAGATGGATATTGAGCTTCACGAGATAATTGATGAAGAACTTATCGGCGGATTTGTTATCAATTACGAAGATTACCAGTTCGACGCCAGTATTAAAACTCAATTGAAGGAGTTACAAAACGAATTTTCCAAGAATTTATTTATTAAGAAATTATAACCAGATAAAGAATATAAATATGGCAGACATCAAACCAGCTGAAGTATCAGCCATACTGAAACAGGAACTTGCCGGTTTTAAATCAGAAACCACCCTCGACGAGATTGGGTCTGTATTACAAATTGGTGACGGTATCGCCCGTATCTATGGATTATCCAATGCACAGGCAGGCGAGCTTGTTGAGTTTGAAAAAACAGGCCTTAAAGGTATTGTGTTGAACCTTGAAGAAGACAACGTAGGGGTTGTACTTTTAGGCGAAACCGAAGGTATCAACGAAGGTGATAAAGTAAAACGTACCAATAAAATCTCTTCCATTAATGTTGGAAAAGGATTGTTGGGCAGGGTAATCAACACTTTGGGTGAACCCATCGATGGTAAAGGGCCTATCAAAGGTGATTTATACCAGATGCCGCTTGAACGTAAAGCACCCGGTGTTATTTATCGTCAACCTGTAAACGAACCGCTTCAAACAGGTATTAAGGCTATTGATGCTATGATTCCTATTGGTCGTGGACAGCGTGAGCTGATTATTGGTGACCGTCAGACAGGTAAAACTGCCATCGCCATCGATACCATCATCAACCAAAAAGAGTTCTTCGAAAAAGGAGAACCAGTTTACTGTATTTATGTTGCCATCGGACAAAAAGGTTCAACGGTTGCAAACATTGTAAACACACTGGAAGAAAGCGGTGCCATGGATTACACAGTAGTTGTTATGGCTACTGCCTCCGACCCTGCTGCCATGCAGTTCTATGCTCCGTTCGCCGGTGCTGCCATTGGCGAATTTTTCAGAGATACAGGTAACGCTGCTTTGATTGTTTATGATGACCTTTCAAAACAGGCTGTTGCTTACCGCGAAGTATCACTGTTGCTGCGTCGTCCTCCGGGTCGTGAAGCTTACCCCGGTGATGTTTTTTATCTCCATTCACGTTTATTGGAACGTGCTGCCAAGGTTATTAATAACGATGAAATAGCCAGAGAGATGAACGATATGCCTGAAAGCATCAAGAGTATGGTAAAAGGTGGTGGTTCACTTACTGCCTTACCAATTATCGAAACTCAGGCCGGTGACGTTTCTGCCTATATCCCAACCAACGTAATTTCTATTACCGACGGTCAGATTTTCCTTGAGAATAACCTCTTTAATGCCGGTATTCGTCCAGCTATTAACGTTGGTATTTCCGTATCAAGGGTAGGAGGTAATGCTCAGATTAAAGCAATGAAAAAAGTGGCCGGAACACTGAAACTTGACCAGGCTCAGTTCCGCGAACTGGAAGCTTTCTCGAAGTTTGGTTCTGACCTTGACGCCGCTACCATGTCGGTGCTGGAAAAAGGTAAAAGAAACGTTCAGATTTTAAAGCAGCCACAATATTCACCAATGACTGTTGAACATCAGGTTGCTATTCTCTATTGTGGAACCAACAACCTGTTGAGTGAAGTTCCTGAGAACAAGATTATCAGCTTCGAAACTGAATTTTTACATCATATGGATACTACCTATGCCGATACGCTAAAAGATCTGGCTGCAGGTAAACTTACTGACAAAGCTGTTGAAGACATCAAAAAAGCAGCGGCTGAAATCGTAAAACGATATAAAAAGTAATTGATTACATACCGATAACACTATGGGAGGTCTCAAAGAAGTAAGAATAAGGATTGCGTCGACCAAATCCACAAGGCAGATTACCAGTGCTATGAAAATGGTATCGGCCTCGAAGCTGAGAAAGGCACAAAATGCCATTATCAGCCTGCGTCCTTATGCTGCTAAACTTACTGAAATAATGCAAAACCTCAGCTCCAGCCTTGAAGGTTCTGACGAAGGCATTTATGCTAACGACAGAGGAGAAAACAAGATACTGATTGTTACCATCTCATCCAACAGGGGACTTTGCGGCGGGTTCAACATTAACGTTGTTAAGGAAGCTATTTCGTTAATTGAAAATAAGTTTGCGGCTCAATACCAAAAAGGCAATGTTAAAATATTAGCATTGGGTAAAAAGGCCGGCGATTTGTTGAATTCAAAAGGTTATACACCGGATGAGATTAACAAAGAGGTTTTTGATAACCTTACTTTTGAGAATACGGTTCCCGTTGCCGAAAGGCTGATGAAGGAATTTGAAAACAAAAATTACGACAAGATAATTTTAGTTTACAATCAGTTTAAAAATGCTGCCGTTCAGATTATCAGAGCAGAACAATTTTTACCCATTGCCGAAAGCGAGGAGCATAAGGAAGAGAATAAAGAGAAAACTGCTGAGCATCAAATGCAGGCCGATTATATTTTCGAGCCAAATAAAGAAGAAATTCTGGAAGCATTGGTTCCAAAAGCAATCAAACTGCAACTTTACAAAGCTTTACTCGACAGCTTTGCTGCCGAACACGGTGCTCGTATGACTGCCATGCACAAGGCTACCGACAATGCCGACGAGCTTATCAAAGCCCTTAACCTGGCTTACAACAAAGCCCGTCAGGCTGCCATTACCAACGAAATTTTGGAAATTGTTAGTGGTGCCGAAGCATTAAAAGGATAATTAGTATTTTCCATAAAAATATTAAAAGCGGCAAGTCAATGACTTGCCGCTTTTTTTCTATAGGCATAATGTATTATATATTTCTTTTTGTATTACTAATAAGGCAAAATCAAATCTTCTAATTATAGAATTATGTTGCCCGAAATTGATTTGAAATCAGGGATAACAAAAAAATACCACCTTTGATAAACTGTTTTCGGCTAAAATAAAAGTCAACAATGAGTTTATCTATTTCCTATACATTAATGTGAATAATGAGTGGGGGCGCAAGCAATTATTTCAGTGAGCGCTGCCTTAATTATAATTTATTAGCTTTGTAAATTAAATGAACAAAACAAAAACCATATTGGTTTGCCCAATGGATTGGGGGCTGGGTCATGCAACACGTATTGTACCTGTAATTGAATCCCTAAAAAAGAAAAATGTTAACATTATTCTTGGAGCCGATAATCGACCATTGGAGTTTTTAAAACAACGGTATCCCGATTTGGAGATTGTTAAATTTCCAGGGTATAAACCTCACTATCCTGTTAAAGGAGCCATGGCACTTAAAATGATTTCGGAAATACCCGAAATGATAAAGCAGGCCGATAAAGCTCATTACTTTTTAGAAAATCTTATTGATGAAAAAAGCATTGATTTGGTAATATCCGATAACAGGTACGAACTTTGGTCGTCGAAAGTAAAAACTGTTTTTGTAACTCATCAGCTCAATATCCAAACCCCTAAATATGGCAGAGTAGCCAGGCCTGCTTTACGTCAAATGATTTACAGTTACATCAAAAAACACGATGAGCTGTGGATTCCTGATTTTGAAGGTGAACCGAACCTCTCCGGTGAATTATCGCATATTGACAAATTCCCTTTGGAGAATCATCATTTCATTGGTCCGCTAAGCCGCTTTCAGTATGTAACACCAAAACGGGTTTCAAAACAAATTGATCTGCTGATCCTGCTTTCAGGACCCGAACCCCAACGAACTATTCTGGAAGTAAAACTTAAAGATCAGGCTTTCAGATCCGGATTGAAGACTGTAATCTTACAGGGAAGAACAGAAGAAAATCACCATATTGTTATGGAAAACGTTGAAATTTTCTCACACCTGCCGGATGAAGAATTTGCCGGTTACATCAATGCTGCCAAAACTATCGTCTGCCGTCCGGGTTATACCAGCTTAATGGATCTGGTCTGGTTTGGAAAAAAAGCTGTATTCATCCCCACCCCGGGACAAACAGAACAAGAATTCTTAGCCGAATCTTTAAAACAAAAAGGACTTTACTTCTATCAGAATCAAAAAGAGTTTGATCTCCGGAAAACACTTGGAGAATCAGTTAATTACGATGGGCTGACCATGAAAAATGATGGAAATCTGCTGGAAAAGCGAGTTGATGAATTGTTGGAACTCTCATAAACAACACCTTATTATACCAAGGATTTCAATTATTCAAAGGCTTCTTCCAATACAAGGTTCCATTAAAATAGTATTCAGTATAAAATTTTCTTCCATTTTCAGTATGGACTTTATATTCCACCACTGAGCGAGAACCATCTGCAGAAATTGTTATCAATGTACCCTGATCAATATTTCCGCTTACCGACCATTTCCCCGAGCCATTGTTTTGATTTGCCACACCCCAGCTTGCATCGGATCCCCCTCCTGAATAGGCAGACTCATAATTATCTGAGTACACACCATTAGGATAAAGATATACATCGGTTGCAGTATTTTTTGTTGCAGTTCGCCATTTTCCCACAAAGTGATTCATCAGGTCGGATGAACTACCATTATTATTTACATTTTGTGCTATCGCATGAATTTTCGTTGCTATCAATTTAGCAGCATCAACCAGTGACTTACTATACTTCTCAGGTGTGCTTGCTGCAATAATATACGCCCCACCACCTGTTTTAAATAATACACCCAAACCTTTTGCCGATGCATTGGTACCATCAAGATAGCCGCTATAATCAGCAATTAAATAACCATTCTCTGATAATTGAATGGTTCCCGACGGAACAAGATAGGTTCCAACATCCTGTAAACCCTGTTCCATCTCAGTCCGCATCTGCGACATTGTTGTGGCCTGGTGCGGAACTACTAAAATCAAACCGGGTATAGTATTATGTCCAAGCAATACCACCTCACTATTAACCTGTGCTACCCAGCCTAAAGGAGGCTCAAACTTAAAACCAAGAGCATAATTACCTACCTCACCCTGTTGACTCTGTGGGCTCATCAATGGAACGGCAGCAGCCGTTAATAAATAATTAAAAAATACTGGTTTGGTAATGAACCATATAGCAACTAATATAATCATCAACGATAAAACTGGTTTTAATTTATAATTCATGGCAGTTGTTTTTAGTGAAGTTGTTTAAAGTTAACTTGTTGGTTATAACAGTAAAACATTTAAAGTGATTGTTTAAAATGTAATTTTTAGTCATATTATCAGCCTAAGCAGGGGTTGTCACACTGAGTGGAGTCGTCACGCTGAGCGGAGTCGAAGCGTGATACATTCTTCGACTACGCTCAGAATAACACGTTTTTTACTTTTTGAACTCTCTTCCACAGTAGAATATTTATATTTTCAATCTCTTAACTTTAAACAACTTCAGTGTTAATGCATTGAAATAAAGCACTAAAGTAACAAAACTCTTAAAAAGAACCTAATTATACCGAACAATTCTATCCAGGATAGATTCAGCCGGCAACTACACTTTTCTATTCCTGCTTCATCTCTTCCAGCACCTTCGAAACTTCTTCCTCGGTTTTGGTAAGCTTGGTTTTGCACAAACGAATGAGCTGTGATGCTCTTTTCACCTTTTCAGAAAGATCGTCCACCGATATTTCTTCATTTTCAATTTCATTAACAATGCTTTCAAGTTCCTCGATTGCCTGTTGATAGGTTTCACTTTTACTCATTATGCTCTTTTTTAATTATTTCACTTCTTATTTTTCCATCTCCTAAAACAGTCACAATAGTATCTCCTTCCGCAACCTGACCTGACGACATTAAAACTTTGCCATCAGCATAGGTAATACTATATCCTCTTTTCAAAATATTCTCCGGTTTCAACAATTCAAGTTTTGTTTCAAGCTGCAACAACTGCGATGATCTATTCTTCATCACCTGCTTTGACAATATTCCCAACAACTCTTCCTGACGATTTAACTGTTCTTTTTCTCTTGAAACTATCCGCAAAGGCTTGTAGTGTAAATGGGTAATCAATTCATTCAGACCTGCATCTTGTTTTCGAAGAAAATGGTTGGAATGATTTTGAAGATACTCGCCGTAAAGCCGCAGTTTCCCTTTGTCTTGCTCTACCAAAAACTTTACCTGTTTTCTGAAATCCTCACTAAAACCATTCAAAACCTTTGACCGGCTTTGAACAAAAGAAACAGCAGTTGATTCCAAACGCTGCTCCAGTTCGTACACTTTTGCATGGAAATTTTCAAATTTTTCAATCAGGAAGTAAGCCACATCCGTTGGGGTTATCTTATTTGCATAAGCAATCATTTCAACCACCGTTTCGTTGGTTGAGTGCCCGATACCCGTAATTACCGGCAACGGAAAGGCGGCTACCTCTTTCGCTAGTTTATAATGATCGTAAGCACTTAACCCCACATCACCCCCTCCACCTCGAATAATAACCACCACATCAAACAACTCCGCTTTCTGTGCAATATTCTTCAACTGGCCAACAATAGAAGTTACGGCTCCGTCACCTTGTAATAAAGAGGGAAACAAAACCTGATCAAAATGATAACCATACCGATTGTTTTGGATAATATTAAGGAAATCGTGATAACCCTTTGAGGTTTCCACCGATATAACAGCAATGCTTTTGGGTAACAACGGAAATTCAAGTTGCCGGTTTCTGGTAAAGAGTCCTTCCATTTTTAGTTTTTCGATGGCAACCTGTTTTTCGCGGGCCATTTCACCCAAGGTAAACGAGGGCTCAACATCCAGAATATTCAATGAAAGCCCGTGATGCTCATGATAAACCACTTTCACCAAAAACAAAACAGTCATTCCATCGGTTAATGCTTCACCTGTAACTTTTCTAAATTTTTTTGAAATCAAATCGTAAGTTCCCGACCACAGTGTTGCCCTGATTTGAGCTACGATTTTATTATTTTTTTTCTCTACTAAATCGGGGTAGCAATGGCCACTGTATGGGTAAAAGTTAAGCTTGGCTATTTCGGTTTTAACCCAATAAGCACTAATGTATGTTTTGGCAATAACTTTACGGATACTTCCGGTTAACTCACCAAGACTGTAGTATTTCTGTTGTTTATTCTGATATTCAAAAGTTTCAGGCATGGCGCATGGCAGCTTCTATTTCATCCGTTTCAATGGGAATATCAATCATTAAATCAACCGGCCCGTCTTCTGTAATTAAAATATCATTTTCAATGCGAATACCCATCTTTTCTTCTTCAATATATAGTCCCGGTTCACAGGTTACCACCATTCCCGGACGAAAAGGTTCATATTTTGAACCCACATCATGTACATCAAGCCCAAGCGGATGCGAAATACCATGCATAAAATATTTCAAATACAATGGATTATCCTTATCCTGATTAGCAACCTCCTCTTCCGTAAACAATCCAAGGTCAATCATTTTCTTTTCCATTAATTTATTCACAGCTTTGTTAACCTTATCGATGGTATTGCCGGGAATCAGCATTTCGCGTGCTTGTTTAAAAACATCAAGCACCGCATCGTAGCACTCTTTTTGACGTTTGCTAAACTTACCATTTACCGGAATGGTTCGCGACATATCAGCTGTATAATTTGCATACTCGGCACCAAAATCCATCAGCACCAAATCACCATCATTACAAATTTTATCGTTATCAGTATAGTGCAACATGCAAGCACTTTTACCCGAGGCAACAATGGGTGCATATCCATGCCCGTTGGCTCCGTTTCGGATGAACTCAGCTGTCATCTCCGCTTCCACCTCATATTCCATCATGCCGGGTTTAAGACTTTTCATCACCCTGTCAAAAGCTTTATCGGTAATTTTACAAGCCTCACGAATCAGGTCAACCTCCAACTCCGACTTAATTTGCCGCAATTGTTTCATCAAAGGAGCCATTCGTTTATACTGATGAAGCGGATATTTTTCTTTTAAGTCGATAGCCAGACGCAAATTACGTTCAGGAACTTCTGTAAAGAATTTCACATACTCATTAGTATTAAGATACAAATTATCGCTATCCAGCATCACTTCCCTGAGCATCACTTCAAAATCTTCAAGCCAGTAAACATTCTGAATTCCGGAAATCTCACTTGCCTCTTCTTTTGTAAGCTTATGACCCTCCCAGGTTTCTAACTTCTTGTTGGGTTTTAATATAAACAGAGCCTCCTGCAGAGCTTCATTAAAAAACCCGGGAGCCAGCAACAATACAGTCTGCTCCTGTTCAATCCCGGTCACGTAAAAAATATCAGATTGTTGTCGAAAAGTAAAATACTGATCCCCGTTTCGAGGGTATTGATCAGCCGAATTAAACAAAGCAACAGAACTTTGCTCCATCAGGTTCATTAATCTCTGTCTGTTTTTTACAAACAAACTATTATTTATAGTCTTATATCTCATGCTAAACTTTTTTGATTTCAAAGATAATAATTTCTAAAGCTGAGTAAAAACTATCTATTGTAAAGCTTGTTAAAAACTAACAATAATTGGTCACTTCACGCAACCATTACAGCCATCATAACATCCTATTACCAATCAGCGGAAATAAAAGTAAGAATACAGGTCAAATATTATTATAAAAATAGTTGTCTATTATCATTTTTGAAAGAATTATTTTATATTTGCTGATTCAAAAGGAGAGTTTAATCTATTTTTAATTAAATCATTATTGCTATGAAAAGAATTCTATTATTTGTTTTAGTGTTTGGTATGGTTTACACTGTTTCAGCGCAAACCCGTCACGCCATTAGCACAAAACGTCCAACTCAGGAATACCTGATGGAGCCCCCAACAGCAACCTCTTCAGATGTTGTTGCTAATCAAAATGAAACCTATACCGTAACCGAAAACGGAAGATCCGCTACTTTTGTTCCAATAGGAAACACTGGTAATAGTTATGGTATTTATGGTAACCCAAGAACTTACGTTTGGGCTGACCCAACAATTAACAGTGTTGTATTTACACACAGAATGGTTGGTGGGACTGAAAAATTAGGTAACAGCCGTATTGCTTATGATGTATCTACTGACGGTGGTGCAACATGGACAAACAATATTCATGTTTACACTCCTCTTGGCGATGCCAGTCGTTATGCTTTAGCTGCAGGTAGATATCCTCAGGGAGCCATCATCAATCCTGAAGGAAATACTGATCCGGCCAATGCATTTTATACCTATTTTATTGCCACACTTGACAATACAAACAACAACTGGGGTGGATATGGTTATGGTGTTAATGCCCTTACGGAAACTGATCCTCCGGCACCAACACAAACCAATTTAACTTCCGGAAGTGGTTATTGGAGACTGATTCCTGATGCTTTTCACGTTACTCAACAAGGTGATGCCTGGTATGTTGAGCCTAGCCAACAATATGATGGAGCTAACTATGTTTATACAGGAGACCTTATTTTAGGACATGGAGCTATGAATGATGACAACACTGATGTTGTTTATGAAGAAGAATTATACAGTTTTATGGAAGCAGGTGAAAGTTTTGGTGATGCCAAAATTGCCTTTGCACCTGACGGACAAACAGGTTACATGTGTTTCTTATCTAATACTGCCAGTGATCCTATTCCTTTTACAAGTTATCATCCTGTATTGTTAAAAACAACTGACGGAGGTGAAAGCTGGAGTGATCCTATTCAAGTTCAACTTGGTGGCGAAAACGGTATTGAGTCACTGAAAAATTACTTCTCTGACACAGCCATTGCCGGTACTGATGGATATGACGAAGGATTTGACAGAAATGAAGTTTGGTACAATATGGGATATCACCTTGATTTAGCTGTTGATGCACAAGGAAATCCTTATATTACCGGCATGATTGCTGTTGCAAATTCAGAAGGATGGTATCCTTATGAGAATTTAATGGCAGAATGGAATCTCTATTCACCTGATGGTGGAACAACATGGGCTGCTGATGCTTTATGGAATAATCACTGGTTCTCAGCTGACATTGGTGATATTAAACAATATAATCGTCCTTACGTTTCTTCTACCTATGATGGTCATTATCTTTTCTTCTCATGGTTAGACACAGATTTCCAGGGTGCTGAAGACAATGGTAAACCTAATATTTATATTATTGGTTATGATACTGAAGATCACACTTATTCGGGTGAAGCAGAGAATGTAACTTTCATCACACAAGCATGGAATAGTGCATTCTATGGTAGCCAGTCTTATTATGTATTTTCAGAAGAAGATGGTGATATGGTAAACTGTGAAATTCCTTTTGTTTATGAAGAGTTTACAGTACCTGGTGATGACGCACAGGAATGTAATTTCTGGTACATTAAAGGATATACCATGGATATGGCAGTTGGAACAGATGAAATTAACGCTGAAACTAACAGTGTTGTTGTTTCACAAAACCAACCTAATCCTGCTTCTGATGTTACAAACATTCTTGTTACAGGTAAAACAAACCAGGCAATTCAGTTAACCATTAGCAACATGCTCGGACAGGTTGTTTATACCGATCAAATTGTAAGTGGTTCATTGGTACATAACTTTGCAGTTAACGTTTCCGATTTCGATTCAGGTATTTATCTTTACACTGTAAGAATTGGTAACCAAACTACTACCAAGAAAATGTTAGTTAAATAATAACTACTTTTTAGTTTTAGAAAAACATCCTTCAGGTCAAATCTGAAGGATGTTTTTTTATGCCTCTGATTTTGTGATTGTGCATCAAAATAATCAACCATCTTATCCGTTGATAAAGCACACCACATTCTGATTATATTTGCATTACATTAATAAGGCAAATGAAAAAACTTTATGTTTATATGCTTCGCTCCTATCTGGGGCCCTTTTTGTTTACTTTTTTCATAGCACTGTTTATTCTTCTGTTGCAGTTTTTATGGAAATGGGTGGATGAGTTTGTTGGTAAAGGACTTGAGTGGGATGTACTCACCAGGCTCCTGTTCTATGCTTCAACCACCTTTGTACCTATGGCATTGCCTTTGGCCATTCTTCTCTCTTCCATCATGGTATTTGGAAACATGGGTGAACATTATGAACTCGTTGCTATAAAAGCATCAGGAATATCACTTCGTAAAGCCATGAAACCATTAGTTGTTTTATCGATATTCATCAGTATTGGTGCATTCCTGTTCTCTAATTATGTATTGCCTGTTACCAACCTAAAGTTTGGTGCACTTCTGTATGATGTCCGACAAAAGAAAATGACCTTTAATCTTTCGGAAGGAATCTTTTATAACGGGCTGGAGAATTATGTTATTCGTGCTGACAAGAAAGATAAGGATGACAAAACTATTTATGGGGTTCTGATTTACAATCACAAATCTCATTTGGGAAATGTAGAAGTGGTTTCAGCCAAAAAAGGCATCATGGAGTTAACTCCTGATCAGAAAAAAGTAGTATTTACGCTATTTGACGGTTATACGTACAAAGAGATAACCAATCAACGGCAGTACAGGATAACCCGGCCGTTTGAGTTTATGAAGTTTAAAAAGCAGGTATTGGTTTTCGACCTTTCGGCATTCCAACTTAATCAAACCAACGAAGATCTTTTTAAGAATCATTACTCGATGCTGAATATACGACAGCTTAACTATTCCATCGATTCATTATCGAACCATCTAGCAAAACGAGAAAACAACTATCAGGCTTCATTTATTAACAAGCTGAATGTAGCAGGCATCGTAAAATTAAAAAACAAAAATAAAAGTAACGCCGAAGCTTATGAATATTTAAATATTACAACACAATATCCTGATTCTATTCTTAAAAAGAGCGCAAAAAATGAGCATCCGGTATTATCAGAGTATTCCCTTGACAACAAAATAAAGGTGGTTGATTACGCATTAAAAAGTGCAAGAAATATTAAAGAAAGTGCAGTATTTTTTAAAACCGAACATGATAACCGGAGACAACTAATAACCAAACACGAGGTAATCTGGCATCAAAAATTTAAACTCTCCATTGCCTGTTTATTATTTTTTTTCGTGGGGGCACCTTTGGGAGCCATCATTCGTAAAGGAGGGCTGGGAATGCCGGTGGTTATGTCAGTATTTATCTTTGTAATCTACCATGTTATTTCGATGACCGCCGAGAAAGCAGTTAAAACCGGCGAAATGAATGTTGTTTTAGGTATCTGGCTTTCAACAGCTGTAATACTGCCACTAGGTCTGTTTTTAACATGGAAAGCCACCACCGATGCACCGCTGCTTGATAGCGAAAGCTGGAGCCGGTTTTTTGATAAGTTTAAAGTATTAATGTTTTGGAAGAAAACCAATAACCAGCAACAAGCAACCAGCAACAAATAACCATGAAAATACTCTTTATCTGTAATAAATCACCCTGGCCCGCGAAAGAGGGAGGACCTATTGCCATGAACAACTTCATTGAAGGAATGATAGGCCGGGGTCATCAGGTGAAAGTACTGGCTGCAGTAACCAACAAATACACTATTAATCTGGAGGATGTTCCTGAATCCTACCGGAGAAAAACAGGATTAGAACTAGCCTATATCAATCTGAGAATAAATCCTGTTGCTGCTTTTCTCAATCTTTTTTCAAAAAATTCGTACCATGTTGAACGATTTATCTCGAAAACATTTGAACAAAAGCTCATTGACATTTTAAAAAAGGAAAAGTACGACATCGTGCAAATCGAGTTACTTTATATGTCACCTTACCTCGAAATAGTTAGAAAGCATTCTGATGCAAAAGTAGTTCTGCGCGCTCACAACATTGAACACCTGATCTGGAAAAGGATAGCCATTGAAGAAAACAATATTTCTAAAAAGATGTACCTCCGGCATCTGGCCAATACGTTGGAAAATTATGAGAAAAAGGTTCTGGACAAATTTGACGGTATTATTCCCATCACAAAAAAGGATGGCGTCTTCTTTGCAGAACAAACCAATGTACCGGTTGAACCTATCTCCTTTGGGGTTGATTTTAACAAAATACCATATTCGGAAAGTATAAAATCAGAGCATGCACTGTTTCACATTGGCTCGATGAACTGGACACCAAATATCGAGGGAGTAAAATGGTTTATAAAAGAAGTATGGCCTGAAATAACTGCAAGTTTACCTGAATTGAAAATATATCTGGCGGGACGTGAGATGCCCGATTGGCTTAAAGAAATAAAATTAACCAATATGATAATTTCCGGTGAAGTTCCCAATGCTTTCGAATTCATGGCTTCCAAATCAATCTCAATTGCACCGTTGTTTTCGGGAAGTGGTATCAGAATTAAAATAATTGAAAGCATGGCTATGGGTAAAGCGGTTATTGCTACTTCAATAGGCGCCGAAGGCATTAACTATACCGATGGGAAAGACATCCTGATTGCTGACACTAAAAAGGATTTTGTTAAAGCAGTTAAAAAACTCTATTCCAATAAAACGTTAACTAAAACCATTGGAAAGAATGCGCGTGAACTGGTTAAAAAGGAACATAATATTAAGGAAACAGCCTGTCAACTTGAAAATTTTTACGAAAAGCTTTTAACCTGAAACTTTCACTATGGTCTCTTAATTGATATCAAAAATTATCCGAAATTTGCGCCAGTTAAAATCAGGTCATCAACCGAATGAGAATATTTGTTATTTTACCCAGAATACCCTATCCCCTTGAAAAAGGTGACAAGCTTCGTGCTTTCCATCAGGTTAAAGCCTTATCGAAAAACAATGAAATCATTCTTTGTGCCCTGAACCACAATCAGAAACTTGATCAACAGGAAGCTTTTAGTAAACTTCAACCCTATTGCCGTTCAATCAACTTCATCGATTTACCCTGGTATGCCATTCCTTTTAATATTATCAGAGCCTTTTTTAAACATTTGCCATTACAGGTAGGCTACTTTTATAATGCACGTGCAAATAAGAAAATTCAAAAATTATTTGATGAATACAAGCCGGATCGCGTTTATTGCCAGCTATTGCGAACCGCTGAATATGGTGTTAACCTGCCTGCTTTTAAAACCATCGATTATCAAGATGTATTTTCATATGGTGTAAAACGACGGATTGAAAAAGCCCCCTTTTGGATGAAACCCATATTAAAACTGGAGTACAAGCGGCTGTTGGCTTACGAAAATAAAATGTTTGACCTTTTCAATGAGAAAACAATCATTTCGCTACCCGACCGTAAACTGATTCGTCACCCCAACCGCGATAAAATTCATATTATTCCCAACGGAGTTGACCACGACTTTTTCAGCCCCATGGAGAAACCCAAAGAGCATGATGTTGTTTTTACCGGAAATATGAGTTACCCTCCCAATATTGATGCTGCAGGATTTTTGGTAAAAGAGGTAATGCCGTTAGTATGGAAAAAAATGCCACAGGTAAAAATAATGCTCGCAGGTGCCAACCCCGACAACAAAGTAAAAGCTTTAGAATCGGAAAAAGTAAAAGTATCGGGATGGATGGATGACATCAGAGACGCCTATGCATCCTCTATAGTATTTATAGCCCCCATGCGCATTGGAACCGGACTCCAGAACAAGCTCCTTGAGGCTATGTCGATGAAAATTCCTTCCATCACCACTCCACTGGCAAATGATGCACTACAAGCTGAAAACGGCAAAGAAATTCTTATTGGTAAAGATGCTGCCGGACTCGCTCAACATATTATTGACCTGCTTTCCAATGAGGAAGCGAATAATGATATTGCTGCAGCCGGATACAACTTTGTCCATCAGCGTTACAGTTGGTATGAAGCCTCAGTGAAGTTAGAGAATGCAATGAAAATTGAAGGTTGAAACTATAAACTGTTTTACAATTGACACACCCCCTGCCCCTCTCAAGAGGGGAGATATAGAACCTAATGCTGTAGTTGAAAAGTAAGCTTGAGCCTTACAAATAAAATCACTTCGTAAAAAAAGCATGATCTTAATTCATTCGACAACACCAAAATCACCTCTTTCTTATGATTATCGTATAAGGATTAATCTGTCAGGTTCTGCTACACTTGCGGCCTGCACGATAGGTCACCCTGAACTTGTTTCAGGGTCTGTAAAGTTTGTGCTGCCGGGGCAGGTGAGAGAACAGAAAAGCTGATTCTGAAACAAGTTCAGAATGACTTCGTCCTGCAAGAAATACATCTGAATGCTCAACCCTATTCCAAAAAGTCCTTTCTTCTTAGTAATTATCGGTAGGGAAGGAGGGGTATATCTGGGATTACAATCATTTAACCTGTCAGGTTCTGCTACACTTGCGGCCTGCACGATGGGTCACCCTGAACTTGTTTCAGGGTCTGTAAAGTTTGTGCTGCCGGGGCAGGTGAGAGAACAGAGAATCATTATTCTAAATCATTCATCTACCTCTTTGAATACAACAACCAGAAAAACCTTACTTTTGCACCCTTGTTAACAGAAAAAATTATGGCACAAAAACCATCTATTCCAAAAGGTACCCGCGATTTCTCACCCCTTGAAATGGCGCGCCGAAATTATATATTCGATACCATTCAAACAGTTTTTAAACAATTTGGGTATCAGCCCATCGAAACCCCTGCTATGGAAAACCTCACCACCCTGCTTGGTAAATACGGTGAAGAAGGAGATAAATTACTGTTTAAAATTTTGAATTCAGGAGATTTCCTGAAAAAGGTCAATCCTGTTGATTTTGAAGAAAAAAAACTGAATAAAGTAGCTCTTGCCGCTTCGGAAAAAGGACTGCGTTATGATCTCACAGTCCCGTTTGCCAGGTTTGTGGTTCAGCACCGGAACGACATCACTTTCCCTTTTAAACGTTACCAAATTCAACCGGTATGGCGTGCTGATCGTCCTCAAAAAGGAAGATATCGCGAGTTCTATCAATGTGATGTGGATGTGGTTGGTTCCAACTCACTGCTTAACGAAGTTGAGTTAATTAGAATTATTGATAAGGTCTTTCAGCAACTCAATATCAATATTACCATTAAACTTAATAACCGCAAAGTGCTAAGTGGCATGGCCGAAGCCATTGATGAGGCTGATAAGTTAATCGACATCACCACAGCCATTGACAAACTGGATAAAATCGGAATTGAGAAAGTTTATGAAGAGCTACTGTCAAAAGGAATTTCGCAGGATGCTATTGACCATCTGGAGCCCATTATCAATTTAAGCGGTAGTAACGATGGCAAAATCACCTGCCTGAAACAACTTATTGGAGATACCGAAGTAGGAACCAAAGGCATTCTGGAGCTGGAAACCGTGATTGAATATCTGAAGCCATTGAATATTAAATCAACTGTTGAAATTGACCAGTCGCTGGCACGCGGACTAAATTATTATACCGGTGCCATCATCGAAGTAAAAGCCAACGATGTAAGCATTGGCAGCATTTGTGGTGGCGGCCGTTACGACAACCTGACAGGAGTCTTCGGACTACCTGACGTGTCAGGAGTTGGTGTTTCGCTGGGTGCCGACAGAATCTATGATGTGATGAATGAGCTCAATCTTTTCCCTAAAGAAGTTGAAACATCAACCCAAATTTTATTGGTTAATTTTGGGGAAAGAGAATCCATTCACTCGTTGAGTGTTTTGGAAAAATTACAAAAAGCAGGCATTAGTGCTGAACTTTACCCGGATGTAGCCAAAATGAAAAAGCAAATGAAATACGCCGACCAGCGAAATATTCCTTACGTTGTTTTAATTGGCGAACAGGAAATGGAATCAAAGCAATACACATTGAAAAGCATGATTACCGGCGAACAGGAAAAGCTTACCGTGGAAGAGATTATTTTAAGATTTGAAGAGTAAGGATAAAAAATTTATTCAATTGTTATTTTATAAAAAAGGTTGACACTAAGTTTAGTTAATAAAGTTGTTTAAAGCTAACAGCTTGAAAATATAAATATTCTACTGTGGAAGAGAGTTCAAAAAGTAAAAAACGCGTCATTCTGAGCGTAGTCGAAGAATGTATCACGCTTCGACTACGCTCAGTGTAACAACGCTCAGTGTGACAACCCCTCTTAGGCTGATAATATAACTAAAAATTACTTTTTGAACAATCATTTTAAATATTTTACTGTTATAACCAACAAATTAACTTTAAACAACTTCAATAAATAATATATTAGTGTCATGAAAAAGAAGATTCTTAGAAGATTTAGTTCTGCTTTAAAAAAACAAAAAATAGAATTTTGCAATCATTTATAAAAGTATTGAAACTGCATAACAGAATAGATAATTTAAAGTATATATCAACTACTTTCTATTGAGTGTTGATTATTGTATATTGAAATTTAACCATCCCATGAAAAACATCCATCATATCTCCCCTGAAAAATTAACCTTTAAGAAGATATTTACAATTCTAAAAGAAGGTTACAAACTTGAACTTTCAGAAGAATCAAAATCACTTATTACAAAATGCCGCACCTATCTCGATGAAAAGATTGCCGGTCAGGATAAGCCCATTTATGGCATCAATACAGGTTTTGGAGCGCTTTACGACAAATCCATTTCCAAACAGGATTTAGGCAAACTTCAGGTAAACCTGGTTAAGTCGCATGCTTGCGGAACAGGTGATGAGGTTCCGGTGGAAGTTGTAAAACTAATGCTGCTGTTGAAAATTCAATCTCTCTCCTATGGTCATTCAGGTGTCCAATTAATAACCGTTCAGCGGTTGATTGATTTCTTCAATCATGATGTAATTCCCATTGTATATCAGCAAGGGTCATTGGGTGCATCGGGTGATTTATCACCACTTGCCCATATGTCACTTCCATTGCTGGGAATGGGTGCAGTAAGTTTTGAAGGAAAATA
>Ga0256913_10000385_pt1 | contig 22778 bp, 26 predicted proteins | sample Axial_MatmetaG_FD_185970 | JGI IMG/M metagenome (GOLD analysis project Ga0256913, IMG submission 185970) | Deep-sea worm associated microbial mat communities from Axial Seamount, Juan de Fuca Ridge, Pacific Ocean - Axial_Mat | ecosystem: Environmental > Aquatic > Marine > Oceanic > Microbial... | reverse complement strand
GAACGCATCTGGATCTCTCTCTGGCGCTGCTTGTCGCTATGAATAAAAAAGCGTTCAAAGAGGAGGGGCTTTTCGTTTTTGGAGAACTCGGGCTTGACGGGAGGGTGAAGAGCTCCTCCATGCTCTTCCCCCTGATCCTCTCTCTCAAAGAGCAGGGCATCATCAGAAGAGCGATTGTCCCCAAAGAGGCTATCGGGTATCTGAGCCATATTTCAGGGGTTGACTTTATCGCGGTCGAGACACTGAAAGAGGCGATAGGCCTGTTGAGGAAAGGGGAATTTCATACCAATGTGACCAAATTCGAGTATGATGCCAAATCGTTTTCTATCCATGAAAACCTCTACTACTATGAGGAGAGGTATGAGAGTGACTTTGCAGATGTTAAGGGACAGATGGTAGCCAAAAGGGCGGCACTCGTTGCAGCTGCCGGGATGCATAACTTTTTTATGGAAGGAAATCCCGGATGCGGCAAGAGTATGATCGCAAAACGGCTGAGAGACATTTTGCCGCCTTTGAACGAAACGGAACTTCTCTCTATCGCCAAGCATCAGTTCCTTGATGGGCAGATCCCTGAGTTCAAAGCTACGCGCCCCCTGCGTTCCCCGCACCATACTGCAACCTCCGCTTCCATTTTCGGAGGAGGCAGTGGACAGGCACGTATCGGGGAAGTGGCTCTGGCTTCGGGAGGATTGCTTTTTTTCGATGAGATTCCCCATTTTTCCAAGAATATCCTTGAAGCGATGCGTGAACCGCTCCAGGACAGAAAAGTCCATATCGCCCGGGTCAATGCCAAGATCGAGTATGAAGCTGATATCATGTTCGTAGCTGCACAAAATCCGTGCCCCTGTGGGAATCTTTTATCCAAGACAAAATCATGCCGGTGTTCGGAAGTGGAGATCAAACGGTATGCCAACAGGCTCTCCGACCCCTTCCTCGACAGGATGGACCTCTTTGTCGTCATGCAGGAGGTACAGAGTACGGACAGGCCCGATGTCACATCGAAAGCGATGCATCAGGCGGTCATAGAGGCATTTAAAAGACAGAAAGAGAGAGGGCAGGAGCGGCTTAACGGAAAACTCAACGAAGATGAGATAGAGAAGTATTGTATGCTCACTGATGAGGCGCAGAATATCCTGGAGGGAGCCATACAGAAGTTCGGACTCTCTCACAGAAGTATCGCTTCCATCAAAAAAGTGGGACGTACCATTGCCGACCTGAACGACCATGTGCAGGTAGAGAAGAGAGATTTGCTGGAGGCACTGAGCTACAGACGCCGAAAGTAAACCGCCCAAAGGCAGCCGGCCTCTGTATCAGATGCCTACAATGACTTTCGTGACCACAAAGCCTCCGACGAGAAGCCAGATAAACATACTCCCCGCTGTGTAGAGCGGCGCTAGTCCCAACCCTTTGAACTTGGAGAAGATGGTACCCATCCCAAGAGCGGTCATCGCCATGGTAAGGAGGAAGGTATCGATCTCATTGATGATATCGACAATATTCTGCGGGATGAGATGGAAGGAGTTGAATCCTGCCACCATAATGAAATAGACGGCAAACCAAGGGATGACCAGTTTCATTTTCTCCTCTCTTGACCCCCCTTCCCTTTTGGCGCTCCATGCAAGGTAGAGGCCGAGCATAATGAGCATAGGGGCGATCATGATCACCCTTGTCATTTTGACGATCACCGCGGCATTCGCCATCTCTGCGGGAGAACCGGGAACGGAAGCGGGGACGGCAACGACCTGTGCGACTTCATGGATGGTTCCTCCGACATAGATCCCGAATGTTCTGGGGTCCATATGCAGGAAGCCCACAGCGTCTTTGATGAATGCTTCGTAAAGTACGGGATAGAGGAACATGGAGATCGTTCCAAAGAGAACGACCATCGAGACGGCAATGGCTGTTTTATACTCTTCCGCCTTTAGGACAGGTTCGGTTGCAAGAACGGCGGCCGCACCGCATACGGAAGCACCGGAAGCAGTAAGAATGGAAGTGTCTTTCTCCATCCCGAACATTTTGTATCCCAGCCATGAGCCAAGAATGAGCGTACTTGTCAGCATGATCAAAGAGACGAGAAAACCGTCCATCCCCACAGCGGCTATCTGCTGGAAGGTAATGCGGAAACCGTAAATGACAATGGCAAAACGCAGGATCTTCTTCCCCGAGAAGGTAATACCGCTCTGCCATGCGGCAGGCATTTGGTTATGCAGTGTATTGGCATAAAAGATACCCATCACAATACCAATGACCAGAGGAGAGAGTCCCAATGCTTTTACAGGCCCGAGTCCGGCAATGTAAGTTGCAGCTGCGGCAAATATGGCAACGAAGAGAATACCGCTCATCGTTCCTTTTCGGTTTTGTGGAGAGAAGGCCATGAAGATCCTTTTTTTATTTGTATCAAAAATACTGATTAGTTTTTTGAAATTCTACTATAAATCTGATATAATAAGAAATAAATAAAATAAATGACGATAATAATTAAAATATATTTTCGTCAAAAGAGGATATCATGAAACTAACCCTTCGGCAAATGGAAATTTTTCTTAATGTGGTGAAGTCAGGGCATCTGACGAATGTGGCAAAAGAGATGAAGCTAAGCCAGTCGGCTATCTCGATGTCAATCAAGGAACTGGAGAATATTTTGGGCAGGCCAGTGTTTGACCGGATCAACAAAAAACTGGTACTCAATGAAGTGGGCAGGGCGTTTCATAAGGAGATCGACCCTATTTTCAAGAAACTGACAGATATTGAGTACGAATTCAAGAACTCCGAAAACAAGGGGATGATCCGTGTCGGAGCGAGTACGACGATCGTAGATTATTTGATGCCGTCGATCATCTGCAGTTACATGAGCTCCTATCCTGATGTCAAGATCACGCTTAAAGAGGGGAATACCAAAGAGATCACGCAGATGATCCAGGATGGAAGTATCGATGTTGGTTTTGTGGAGGGGTTCGTTTCAGGTTCTGATATTATCAAAGAGAAGATAGGGATAGATGAACTTCTCGTCGTAACGGCAGATGAGAAGATATGTAAAAGCTGCTATATCGACGAACTGGCTGAAAAACGCTGGGTACTGAGAGAAGAGGGGTCGGGGACCAGGGAAGTGTTCCTGGACTATATCAAAGAGAAAGTGGACAATCTGAATATCTTTTTCGAACTGGGGCATACCGAATCCATCAAAAGTATTTTGATGAACCGGGAGTGCCTGACCTGTATCTCGAAAATATCGGTAGAGAATGAGATACGGGAAAGGAAGCTGCATAGAGTAGATGTGAAAAACTTTGAGTGCAAGCGTGATTTTCTAATGATCTACCATAAAGACAAATATCACAGTACACTCTTTGAAAAATTCCTCTTCTTCTCTAAAAAGCTGATGATGCAGATGCTTGAGAATGAGAACAAAACAAAATTCAGGGCGAAGTAAGCCGCTGTAGGGCCTCCTCGTATTCAGAGGGGTGGTTCAGATTGAGAAAAGGGGCCTCCTCTTCAAACGGGACATAGGTTGTCCGTGCCTGCCGGAGCAGATGGTTCATCCGGTGCATGCCCTGATCGAGATGCGCTTTTGCCAGGGGAAGGATGGAGCGCCGGTAGAGACCGCAAAGCGGCTGCGTACCCTGCGGCGTATGTGCGATCACCGCATCAGCCTCGGCTGCAGGTGTTACAAGTCTGGCAATTACCGTCTCATCGACAAAAGGGGCATCGACACTGAGAATGAAAAGTGCTTCTGCCGGTAATGTCTCAAATGCCGATACCAGTCCCACGAGGGGAGAACTTCCAGTGTCTTTGTCAAGAATAACAGGCGCAGAGAAAGAAAACTTCTCCTCTTTTGCAGAAAGATAGACAGTCTCAAAAAGTTTCAGAAGTCTTTCATACTGGTATTGGGCAAGGCTGTCATACCCTGCAAAGGGAAGCAAGGATTTGTCTTCCCCCATGCGGGAACTTTTTCCTCCGGAGAAAATAACGGCGGGAAGGGTATATTTCATGCGATGCTCTTTTTTCTTTTTTGATGCAGCCACAATACCATAAATGCGCTAAAGGTGATGAGTGATTCGATCAGGAAGAGATACTCCCCGTAAATCTTTCCGGAGAGTATGGCCCCCATAGAACCGCCCAGTCCGAAAGCGATACCCAGGAAAAACTGCTGGGCAAGTTTTTTCTGGGTATAGAGTGAAAAGACATAGGTAATGGCTGCAGTATGGTAAAGCGCGAAACTTACGGCATGCAGCGACTGTGATGCAAAGGTAAGAGGTATGGAGTCAGGGAAAAGATAAAGCATGAGCCAGCGCAGGGATGTGACCAGTATGGCAAACTGCAAGATATGCAAGAGGTTCTTCTGCAGCAGCGGCCCCTGGAAATAGAGCATGAAAATTTCGCAGACCACCCCGAAACTCCACATCCAGCTTGTCATCTCCAGAGAGATACCGTGGGAAGTCTCGTAAATGGTAAAGAAGTTGTAGAACCCTCCAAATCCGACTTGCATGAGAAAAACAGAGATCCAGAAAGCCCAATATTTCGAAAGGGAAAAAGAGGCATCCTCCTGCGCAGAAGTATGGGGTGTGGTATCGTATCTGACAAGCAGTGTCCCGAACAGAAAGGTCAAAAAGGTAACGGCACTCAGATAGTAGAGCGCTTCATAAGGCGTGCTGAGCACTTTTCCCAGCCACAATGCGATCCCCATAAAGCCGAGTGATCCCCACAGACGTACCCGGCCATAACGCTGTTTGGAAAGATTTGCCAACGCAATGGTTTCGACGTAAGGGAGTGAGATCCCCATCGATGCCCCGAAAAGAAGGTTTGCCGTAAAATAGAACCAGAAATGTTCGATCGCACCCAGAAAAAGCAGAGTTGAAAGAAAAGCAAACAGAAGGGACAGAAGATAGACGCTGGAAGTCAGGGAGATGAAGTGCCGGAAAATAAAAGGCAGTAAAAAACGCATAAAGGGTGCCGCAGCATAGATAAACCCCACTTCGACGGTAGAGTAGTGGAACCCAAGAAGTACTTTGGGCATGAAAATCACATAGACGCCTACAAGTGCAAAATAGAAAAAGTAGTAGGCTCCCAGCAAAGGGGAGAGGAGGTTGCGCTCTGTTTTCATGGAAGAAAGTGTCATTTTTTGATGACGACAGAGGTACCGCTTAAAAAATCATGAAGTGTTTTATGGTCTTTCCGGAAGAACATGATGATCCAGCCAAAAAACGTCAAGAGGGAGAGAACGGCGCAGAGGTTTCTAAAGAGTATGATGAAGAGAGAGGGCCTCTCCCCCGTACTTTCATCGATGACGGCAAGGTCATAGGCGCGATAGCCCGGAGTCTGTCCCGTCCTTGCCATGAAAATGGTCTGTACGATGACCAGCGGAACCAGAATATAGGCCCATCCCAGGGCTTTATGTTCCGCAAATCCTTCCCTCCCCCCCATGACAAGATAGAAGACGATATACATAATAGGCATGACCAGCATGAAGGAGTCTGTCAGAAAAGCTTTGACCTTTACGCCGGCACCCGCATAGTCATAGGCCGGGGAGGAAGGCTTTCTCTTCTGTGCCGGTTCGGAGGGCTGCTGCGCTTTCCCCTGTTTTACATCTCTGAAACGCTGTTTTTTCAGTCTGTTTTTCTCTTTTTCGTGTTGTGTTGTTTTTGCCATTAGAAATCCCATATTGCTGAAACAAAAAATCCTGAAAAGTCCATATCTGCAACCAGCCCGTCCGCAAGGTCTTCACTGTCGACGTGGATGGCCCTGTAACCCCCTTCGACCCCCAGTCCCATCGCCAAAGTATACCGGATAGCGAGTTCATAGTCGTAAAGGGTGCTGTCATCGTAACTGATGGCATTCGCCTCTGCCTGAAGGCTGATGTCCGTAGCCGGAATGTTGAATCGGGCTTTTGCGTACAGCATAGGTACGAAGAGGTCGAAATCTGTTCCTTCTCCAAGTACGGCGGTACGGACGGAGATATCACCGTCAAAATACCTCAGTGTCACTCCGGCATCTACTTCCGCCCAGTTGTCTAGCAGTTCATAATAGAGTGTCAGGTCATACATCTGCAGGTTCATCGAACTCTGGATATTTCCCAGGGGAATATCGATACTCCCCCAGATGAAGTCTGTTACAGGGCCGGCCCCTTCATGCGAGAGGTCACTGAATGCAAGCTTGATATTGGGGAGCATGGGTACGGGGTGCTCGATATAGGCTTTGAGCACAATATCTGTCTCCTCATCCCAATGAAGTGCATGTTCCACGTCGGCAGAGGTCCCTGCGCCGATATAGGGCAACGTATAGGAGGCACTGCCGTCTGGAGCGTGACTGAAGATACCAAGAGAGAGTTCCCCCCCTGTGATATCGGCATAGAGTGTTCCTGCTGAAAGCAGCAGGGAAAGCAGTATTTTCTTTATCATTGTTTCCTTTTCCTTGTCATGCGTTACGATAACCCTTTGGTCATGGTGAAGATAGGCAGAAGCATGGCGGAGACGATCACCCCTACAACCACTCCGATAAAGAGCATCATGGCAGGCTCCAGCAGGCTGAGCAGAAGTTTCAGCCTGTCTTCGTTCTCTTCTGCGTACAGATGTGAAATATTATCCAAAATACTTGCAACTTCGCTTGATTCCTCTCCCAGTGCCAGGGACTGCATGAAGTTACGTTTGAGCTTTACCCCTCTGGAGAGCTGAAGGGCATTGGAGAGTTTGTTCCCTTCAAGGACCTTGACGGCAGCCTTGTCGAAAAGGTCGATGAGTCTATGGTTGGAAAAAGATGCTGTAGCAAGTTTGACCGCCTGTGCATAGGCGACACCGGAGCTGAGCATGAGGGAGAGGATGTAGGAAAATCGTCCCAGTTCATGATTTTGAATCAGTGACCCCAGTACAGGAACCCTCAACAGCCAGCCGTCAATAACCCTCTGAAATGAAGCGCTCTTTGCATAGAGGAGTTTGAAGAGAAGGATCGAGAGGATGATTCCCACGATCAAGTGTATATAGTATGTGGTCAGAAAATCGCTGACACCCAGTACGAATTGTGTAATAGGGGGAAGTTCCTGATCCGTATCTTCAAAGATCTCCGTAATCTTGGGGACGACGAAGGCTATCAGGAACGAGGTCATGGCGATCGCGACAGTAAAGATAATGGCAGGATATACCATGGCTCCCTTAACCTGTTTTTTCACTTTGTTCTGTGCCGAGAAAAAATCTCCCATATTGGTAAGGACCTCTACCATTTTCCCGCTCTGCCCTGCCACATTCAGACTCTGGATGTAAAACTCCGGAAGGGCATAGACTTTCTGGGTATTGAGGGCATGGTAAAGGGATTTCCCTTCATCGATCATTGTTTTGAGAGAGTTGAGAAAAGAGACATAGCGTTTCTCCCCCTCATGCTGGTTCTCAAGCAGTTTGATGGCAGTGAGTATGGTCATCCCGGAGTTGAGGTAGGAGGAGAGCTCTTTGGAAAAGGTAGCCAGCAGTTCACCCGGCATTTGGCGTTTTGAAAAGGCTTCAAGAGAAAACTCTTTGGTAGGTGTCAGGGATTCATAATAGATACTCTGCGTACGAAGCTTCTGCCCTGCCTCCTCCACGCTGCTTGCGGTAACGGTTCCCTTGACTTTTTTCCCTGTTTTGTCAAAACCTTTGTATTTGAAGAGCATACTGCTGTCTATCCTTGGCTGTTTAAAGTATCATTGAAGTAGTATTATAACTTTTTTAGCTGTATCTTGCTATAGTTCGGCATGAAACGATTTGTTGCTTTATATTTCCTCTATCTGGCAGGGCTTTTCGTATTTTTTTATGCGCAAAGCTCCTCTCTCTCTGTCGCACTCAATACAAAACAGACGGAGTTCACCCTTTTTTTACTGGACAAGTTCCTTTCGCCCGGCCAGCTTCAGGGGATCGATATCATGATCAATCCCCACTACAAGATCATCATCAACCAGGCATGTAACGGCATGATCCCCATACTCTTCCTCTATGCATCCATTCTGGCATATCCTTCCGGCATAGCGCATAAGATGCTCTGGATGGTGATAGGCTATCTCTTTTTTGTGCTGGCCAATGTTGCCCGCATCCTTTTGGTCGTCCATTTCGTTGAACAGGAGGGAGGCAGGGCGAACTTTTACTGGTCTCATGATATTTTGGGAAATGCGCTGCTGATGGCTGTAGGGCTGGGGCTTTTTATCCTTTTTATCAAAACATCCGGGGAGAGGGTCAGAAGTTATTGATTTTAAATCGGAAATAGTAGGATGAGTATCTGTCTTTCATCTTGATCTCGTCGACAGTGGCGCTTGGCCCTCCCTCTTGAGGCGCGACGATATCGATGGACTCCGGAATGAAAAACTCCCTGGAAAATGTTTTGAGTATTTCCCTGCTTCCAGACTCCTTGATGTTGAAATGCTTTCGCAGGATTTCGTAGGCATCCTTCTTGTCTTTATGATACTTCAGTACATCATCGGTCAAAAAGAGAGAATCCTGCAAAGAGAGTTTGTTCCGCTCGGAGATATAGATGATCTGTTCCCGGTTCTGGCTATGCAGCTGCAGGACATAAACAAGAGATACAGAGATAATGATCACTGAGATCAGGATCTCCATAATGGTAAATGCAGGGCGTAGCGTTTTCAATAGAAATCTCCGCTGTTTGAAGCGAGGGTGCTGTTTTTCAGCCAAAGCTCTTTCGCCTCTTCAAGGGTATCGACTTTTTGGGGCGTACCGAAGAAGGCAGGCAGAAAATAGACACCCTCTCTGTTTTTTAAAATGATTTGTGTACTGCTGCCGTTTTTGTAGAAGTCAAGTCTGAGACAGATCTTTTGGTCCTGGTAGCGTCCATACTCAAGAGGGCTCAGCGATTCTCTCTCATCCAGGGTATAGGCTTCTACCCCTTTGAGGTCAATACCGTGTTCATAGGCTTCAAAACTGCCGGAGAGACCTCTCCTCAGGTAGCATGAACGGCAGGCATTGGTACAGATAAAGGTTGCTTCTTCCGTAAAAATGTCTGATTTCATGATCGTAGATTTAAGGGTGAGAGGGGTGAGCGCTTTGGGCCTCTCTTTCCCCAGTTCGACACCTTCAAAGCCGAGGAAGTAGACAATGGAGATGATGATGATCACAATTAGAAGCTCTATCAGTGAAAAGCCTTTGCGCATCTTCTCTCCTTTTCTGTCTGTTGGTAAAAGGGTTATTTGTTACACTTGCTGAAGAGAATATCTTTGTTGTTCTCTTCTCCGCCCTCTTTCCTGTCTGCAGCGAAGCTGATAATTTCGACGTCGTCGCCTTTTTTCAGATAGACAAATGGGGTTTTCCATGAATCTTTCGGTATCTGTTTCAAGTAGGGTTTTGCACGGTAGTTGGGGTATTTGTCCGGGTCCGGATTGCTTGTGAGCGCTTCAAAGCCCTCTTCCGTATCGGGGTAGACACCGTTATCGAGCTTGAACATATCCAGCCTCTTTTTGAGATCGTTCATCTTGAGGCAGACTGTATCGCGTTTTGCCTGGTCTGCAGAGTCCATAAGCCCCGGGGCGACAACCGCTACAAGCCCGCCGAGTATGACAATGACGATCAGCAGTTCTATCAGGGAGAAACCGCTTCTCATATTTGTTGTTTTTTTCATCAATCAATCCTTGCTTTCTTAGTTTGCTTGGGTATAATAATATTTCAAACGACAGATTTTACTTTAATAGAGCTTTTAGATGGATAAACCAGAGTATACCATACATGAGAATGTCCCCCACAGAAGAGGGATCGCACTGCTTATCACCCTCTCCGTACTGGCGGTGATCATCTCTCTTACGAGTGTGCTGATCAGCTATTTCGATATAGTAAGAAAAGATGCGACGGCGACCAAGGCATTGATCCAGGCGGACCTCTACTATGAGGATATCCGAAAGATATTCAAAAAATTCAAAAAGAAAAAAACACTCTATACAACACTCTACCAAATGCCTATACCGCTCTCTTCTCCCGATGGCAGGTTTTCTGTGCTGCTTGCCTGCCATCCTCTGGCCAACGGTGTCAACATCAACTGGCTGGGGCTTGGTAACACTTCGGCAACAGTTGAACAGTATAATGCAGCACAGAAAGTATTTGATACGGTTGTCCAGGTTTACGGGCTGGAAGATGCAGGGCGCCTCTACGATATGCTGCTCGAAGAGATAGGCGGGAAAAAGAGATATGTCCAGAAAGAACAAAGCAGACTGAGCCAAAAAAAAGGTATTATTTCATATCGACAGTTCGAGGAAATCCTCAGCCGTTATCAGTTTGAAACAGATGACCAGAAGGTAGGAAGAGTGCCATGGGAAAAACTTTTTTCATTCACGCCTACGGCGAAGGTGATAGACGGAGACTATATCTCCGCGGAGCTGCTAGCCATTCTTTTCAATATCGATCTTGACGCGGTAAAGGAAGAGTGGGTAGCGGGTAAACTGAAACTTAAAAGTTTTGTGGAAGAGCGGGGAGAGGTATATCCGGCAAAACTCTTTGCACAGGATTTCCTGGAAGAGAGCGGGTGTGAAGTCCAGTATGAACATGCAGGGGAAAGATTTCGTTTTGCATTTGCGGATATTGAAGGAGAGGTAAAGAATTTTGAATTTTATGGGAAGCAATAAACCACTGCTGCTGATACACTCGTCGATAAAGACGCTCTCACTGGCGGAAAATGTCAATATCATGCTCACGCCGCAGTTCTATACGATGAAAAAAGAGGCACTTCCTCTAAAGTATCACTATCAGGCAAAGAAGATAGCCCCTTCACTGTTTGACGGTTTGCTTGAGGAGGGGGGAGAGTATCGCTATTTCGTATTTAAAGAGGGAGAGGAGTGGGTATTCATAGCCTATGATCCCGGAAAAATTTCTTTATTCCTTCGGGAGAAAGGGATCTCTCCGGAGCAGGTCTCCAAACTCTTTTTTGCGCAACAGGCACTCGACAGCTTTACCGGACCGGTACTGCTGGGCGAGAAAGAGGCACTGGTCGTCCTGAATGATGCTGTCGTTGTTGTCCCCCGTACGGCGCTGGCAGAAGAGCTTGTACCGCTGGCAGTCGATAACAGTTTCACCCCCTCTTCGGGCGTGGTGCTTGAAGGATCGTCCGGATCCCTGCTTTCTGACAAGCAGACAATGATCGTTGCTGCCGTTTTTCTTGTTTTTGCCACCATGTTCTTTGTGGAAGGGTGGCGTTACAGCCATGAGCTAAAAACGGGAGAAGGGGAGATGCAGCGGCTTCTGGAAGAATACCCGTCGCTTCAAAGCAGGATAAAAAGAGAGAATATCGCAGCCAAATACCAGACGATAGACAGCATGGAGCGCAAAAAGAGAGAGGTAGTTAAAACATTGGCAGGCATGATTTTCAAGGGAGTGACCTTCCATGAATTCACTATGAATGAAAAAGGTTTCAAGGCACGTTTTTCCTGCCGTGATGCCAAGGTGGCGGAGCGTTTGGGTACTTTGGCAAAAAAAGAGAATTTTTCCGTCTCCAAAGAGGCAGGCAGCAATGAGCTGTGGATAGAGGGGAAACTATGAACCTGAAACGATATCAGAATGAATTGATTGTACTGCTGGCATTTTTATTGCTGGTGACAGGGTTTGTCTACAAAAGTACACAGCTTGCGTTACAGGCAGAAAATGCTGCCAGTGCCAGAGAAGCCGTGAGTGAACTGAAAGAGGTTATTGCGCTCAAAAAAATTTGGGCAGATAAAAAAATATCCCAAAAAGTAGATAAACTTAAAATACTCATTCCGGCATCAAAAGTAAGCTGGAGCAAAAAGGGTAAAAAAGTGACCGCTGTCTATAAGGGAGTGAATGCCAAAGAGTTGAACAAACTGGTCTCCAGACTCTTGAGCCTTCCGGTTGTGATTACCAAGCTTGATATCAAAAAAACAGATGCAACCTATCATGTGGAGTTCAAATGCAAATGGTAAAAAAAGTTTTACTCATACTCTTTACTGGATGGCTGGCACTTCTGCTCTTTATGCCTAAACAGGAGCTTTTCTATAAACTGGAGGAGGTGCTTGCCAGGGATGAGGTGAAGATCAATGAACGGCAGATAGAGGAGGGACCCTTCTCTTTGACCGTGAAAGAAGCTGATATCTATGTGAAAGGTGTGAAAGTTGCAAAAGTCACAAAGCTGACCTTTTTTACGCTGCTCTTCTATAGTGAAATAAGGCTGGAGGGTTTGATACCGGAAGAGTCCCTGAAGGCTGTTTCCCCTGGAAAGACAGAAAGTGCGGTCGTACGCCATTCACTTCTCGCTCCGATGGAAGCGAAGGTCCATGCTGTAGGAAGTTTTGGTGAGCTTGATGGCACGGTAGCGCTTGGTGAGAGAAAGCTTCGTCTGGATTTCATAGAGATCAAAAAGATTGACACTATAAAAAGTCTGTTGAAAAAAGATGAACAAGGATGGTACTATGAAACATCTTTTTAAACCGGAACGCTTCTATGGGGTTTTACTGTTTCTGGGTACTTTGCTTGCCGTAAAGCTGCTTTGGTTCATCGTTGAGGTAATATGGCTTCCTTCAAGCGGCATAGACCATATAGAGGAGAGGGGAGGGAAGTCACTCTACTACAGAACCAGGCTTACCTCCCCGGAAGCGGAAACCCCCCTGCCCAGCAAACCTTCCCGCCCTGTAAAACCTGTAGGCAGTATCAAAGATATCAAACTGCTTGGTATTTACCATGCTTCCGATATGACAGTCGTTACGGTACTCTATAAAGGAAAGACAAAAGTGCTTGCCAAAGGGGAAAAGATCAATGGTTTTGTTCTGGAAGGCGCAGGAAGCAATTTTGCACTTTTTGGCAAGAACGGCAAACGCTATCAGGTAGACCTGCTCAAGCAGCACGGCAGTAGAAACGGAAGCAGTATACAGGATCGTTCTTCCTCGCCAGAGGAGGCGGAAGTCTCTTCTGCTCCCAAAGGAGAAATTGTTGATGCCGGAGACCATCGTATTGTTGACCGGAGCCTGGTAGAACACTACGCCAATGCCAATAATATGAAAGATATTATGAAAGATATCGGTATTGCAGACGAGAAAGAGGGGAATGCGTTGAAAGGCTTTCGGGTTACGTTCGTTCGCAGAAACACCCCTTTTGCAAAACTTGGACTGCGCAGAGGAGACATCATCAAAGCGATCAACGGGCAGGAGATCAACAGTTACAGTGCAGCGATGAATGTATATAACAATATCAATAAAATGGAAAATCTTACATTAACCATCAAAAGAGGAAAAGAAGAAATGGAGTTAGAATATGAAATTAACTAAAATAATTTTGGGTATATTGCTGTTACTTTCCATCGGATTGCATGCAGAAGAAGAGAGAGTAGATGTAAATTTCAGAAACCTGAGTGTGAAGGATTTCATAGAGATGGTCTCCAAGATCACGCATAAAAATATACTGATAGAGGGAGAGTTAAAGGGGAAGATCAATTTTGTCTCCCAAACCCCCATCAAGAAAAGTTCACTGATCCCTCTGGCAAACTCAATTCTTGGAAGTAAAGGTTTTACCATTATAGACCAGGGAGACTACTATAAAGTTGTCAAAAGTGCCAATGCCGCAGGAGAGGGGCTGGATGTGAGTAGCAGTGTTGACGGGGAAACGATGAAAACGGTCATGTTCCCGCTGAAGAACTCCAACGCCGCAGTCATTCGGGCCAAGATCAAACCGTTGTTACATAAAAATGCAAAGGTGATCTCCTTTAAAGAGAACAATGTCCTTGCCATTACAGCAACACCGAGAACACTCCGTTCCATTTCAAAAATTATCAAAGCCGTAGAAGAGAGGGGAGAAAAACGCTCTATCGTATTGAAGTTGAAGAACTCCAGTGTGAAAGATGTCTTTGTAAATGCACAGAGTATGGCGAAAAAGCTTTTCCCCCAGACCATCGAGAGCGAGAAGGTCGATATCTTCAAGGATGAAGCGACCAACTCCATTATTCTTGTAGGGAAACCGGATAATAATAAAAGAATGGTCCGTTATATCAAGCAGTTGGATCAAAAGGGAGAGGACCAGACCCAGAAGATGTATGTGATTCGCCTGAAGAACTCCAATGTCGAAGAGATGGAGAAGATTATGAGCAAGCTCATCTCCCAAATGAACAATGTTGCTATCAAGCACTCCAAAAAAGGCAAGCCGCCAAGCAAGGCGATGGTAGTCTCCGACATAGAGAGAAATGCCCTGGTCGTACTGGCAACGGGAGAGCAGATTAAAAATATCAGGGAGACGGTCAGAAAGATCGATATACCGAAAGTACAGGTCTACGTCAAAGCGAAGATCGTAGAGATCGATACGAATATGGCAGAGCAACTTGGTCTGAAATATGGAATGAATGGAGGTACGATCACCTCTTCGGGACTATTTACACTAGCCGCGAATATGGGGGCCAATGCACTGCAAATGTCTCCTGAACTGCTCGGTTTTTTGAATTTGAACAATACGACAACCAAGTTTGACCAAAACGGTAATGCCTACCAGGAGACAAATCCTGCATTTAAATTTGATTCTACAGATAAGGTCTTTGCACTGGGAGCTACACTTGACCTGCTGCAGAAGAACGGTGCGGCACGTCTTTTGAGTGAACCTTCGGTACTCTGTACCAACAATAAAGAGGCAGAGATCTATGTTGGCCAGACCATGTCCATCCTGACACAGGGACAGCAGTCCACAACAGGTCTATCGAATATTGTCAACAACTACTCAAGAGAAGATATCGGTCTTACGCTGAAAGTGAAACCGAGACTCTCGAGCAACAATCAGGTCTCTTTGGAAGTAGAGACCAAGATCGAAGACCTTGACCCCTCTTCCGAACAGGTGGCCGACCGGCCGACAACGACCAAGAGAACGGTCAAGACCAATGCCATTGTTAGAAACGGCGAGACGATCATCCTTGGTGGGCTTATCAAAAGAGTGGGGGGAGAGGGGGTACAGAAGGTACCGTTCTTTGGCGATATCCCGATCTTGGGAGAGTATCTCTTTACGCATAATTCGGATGTTGCGCGGGAACAGAATGTGGTCGTCTACCTTACCCCTTTTATCGTTCGAAAAAGCGGTGACCTCCAAAAGCTGAAGCGTCTGTTGACAGAGTTGGATGAGGTGCAGGAGAAGTACAATCATCAGGTTGAAGCGGCACTGGAAAGACAAGCGGGAGGCTCCCCCTTGAGTGAAGATACACCATCCGGAAGGCCAGCCGCAAGCCAGAGGATCAGAAGAAAACCAGCGAGCAACCTTGATATATTGAACGGAACAGAGGATTTTTAATGCAGTTTCCACAGTTACAGGATGTGAACCTCGAACCCTTATGGGAAGAGGAGATCAACCATAAGATCGCACTGAAACATTCGCTTCTTTTTAGTACGGTAGAGGGTGTAAAGAGCTGTATCGTGCAGCATGAGACACTGGGAGAAGCGCTCAATCATCTTGCGCAACTTTCACTTGACTACCCGGTGGTACTGGTCGATGCAGAGAGTTTTGAACGGCTCAGGAACAAATTTCTGGAGATCCAGACCGGATCAGATTTCGAAGAGATCTCTACCACTTCCGATGAACTCATTGAAGTGGAGTCCGATCTTCTTGAGTTCATCAGGAACTCCCAGGACCTTCTTGCCAGCGAAGAGTCCGCCCCCATCATCAAGCTGGTCAATTCACTCTTTTTCCAGGCGCTCAAAAAGGGTGCCAGTGATATCCATATTGAAAGCGGAGAGAGAAAAGGTGAAGTGAGGCTGCGTATAGACGGGGCGCTGAAAAAACATATAGATCTTGAAAAAAGTATCGTCTCTCTGGTTATCAACCGTATCAAGGTTATTTCCAGTTTGGATATTTCCGAAAAGCGTGTTCCACAGGACGGCCGTACCCAGATCAGCATCTCAGGGAAGACCCTTGATGTAAGGGTTTCCGTTCTCCCTACCTATCATGGAGAACGGGTGGTTATGAGGATCCTGATGGAGAGTGAACATATCCCTTCGCTTGAAGAGCTTGGTTTTGCAAAAGAGCTGACGGCACAGCTTTATAAACTGTTGAACCATGCACACGGGATGATCCTGGTAACCGGGCCTACAGGCTCGGGTAAAACCACGACACTGCATGCTTTCATGCAGCATATCGCGACACCGGACAAGAACATTATTACCGTCGAGGACCCGGTTGAGTACAACGCGGATAACATTTCCCAGATACAGGTCAATGCAAAAGTCGGGTTGACCTTCGCTGCGGGATTGCGCTCTATTTTGAGACAGGATCCGGATATCATTATGGTGGGGGAGATACGTGACTCTGAAACAGCCGATATCGCTTTGCGTTCAGCGCTGACAGGGCACCTTCTCCTCTCTACACTGCATACGAATGACTCTACTTCGGCGTTGAGCCGCCTGATGGATATGGGTATTGAGAATTTTTTGATCTCCTCGACCCTTCTGGCAGTATTGGCCCAGAGACTGACAAGAAAACTCTGTGTCCACTGCAAAGAGGAGGTTTCCCTGGCGCCGGCGATCGCACAGGAGATTGCTGTCCCTCAGGATAGACTCTATTTTAAGGCAGTAGGATGCAAAGCGTGTGATTTTACAGGATATAAAGGCAGACAGGCTATCGGTGAACTGTTTATCATTGATGATCATGTCAAGGAGATGATGAAAGACGGGTTCAATGATTACCAGGTGAGAGAAGCGATGAAGAAAAATGGTATGAAAACGATTTCAGACAAACTAAAAGAGATGCTTCTTTCCGGTGAGACCAGTTATGAAGAAGCGATCCGTGTCGGACTGATGGATGGCTAGGCGAAACGCTTTTACACTTATGGAGGTCTTGATCTCCATTGCGCTTCTGGGGCTTATCCTCCCTGCGCTCTACCGGAGTGTCGATCTGCTCAGAGATTCCAACCAGCATCTTTTGGGCTATTTGGAAAAATCGAAAAAGATCAGTAAAGCGACACAGACACTCTATCTGGATATTTTGAATTCAGACGGCAATATCACCATCAAGAAAGATGAGTTCAGCAGGCTGTGCATCGAAGAGACCCGAAACTCTCTGTATGCCCTGCCTTCGGCAAAGGTATGCTGGATTGTACTGAAAAAAGACAATACCCTTGCACGAGTGGAAGGAAACGGTTATCATCTCCCTGTAGGTACGGAAGAGAGGGTTGAAATAGACCCTCTTATGCAGAATGTCGCTCTTTTTGATGTCTATCATGAAAAAGACAAAGTACTGGTTTTGCTTCAGCAGCATGAACAAGAGCCCATCAGCTTTATGGTGCAGGGTGTAGAGAAGCCCAAAAAGAAAAAGAAGAAAAAAGAGAAAAAGACTAAAAAGAAAAAACTTAAAAAAAGCACAACACCTCCTTCCCCTGAGACGAACGGTACGACTCCCCCTTCCCCGCCGCCTTCTGCTCCGCTTCACTGAATGTAAGCCTTCTTCCCCTCAAATTTTGTTACAATAAATCCAGGATATTTCAGATACAAGAGAGGGGTACGAAATGCAGGAAATTTATGAAAAGCTGGGACTGTTCTATCTGGGTAACGAGGTTAACAGAACAACGATGGAGGCGACAGAAGCGCTGACGCTTCTGAAAAACAAGAACTTTACCACACATGCCGCGATCATTGGGATGACCGGCTCAGGAAAGACAGGGCTTGGTGTCGGCCTCATAGAGGAAGCAGCTATCGACAATATCCCTTCCATCATTATCGATCCGAAGGGTGATATGGGAGACCTCTGCTTGACGGACCCTGCATTTTCAGCCGATACCTTCAAGGCCTGGGTCAAGGATGAAGCGGAGTCCAAGGGGGAGGATGTACAAGCGTATGCCCAAAAAATGTCTGCCATGTGGAGAGAGGGAATCGAAGGTTCAGGACAGAACAGCGAGCGTGTCGCGAAGTTCCATCAGGTGAAGAAAACCATCTATACACCAGGAAGTTCTGCCGGAGTTGCGGTCAACATTCTCTCTTCTTTGGAAACCCCTCCCCCTGAGATCATGGAGGAGAGCGATCTCTTCGCCGCCTATTTGAAAAGTACGACAACTTCGCTGCTCTCACTCATCGGTATCGATGCGGACCCGTTGGATTCAAAAGAGTATATTCTGCTCTCCCGTATCATTACACTCTCCTGGCTGGCGGGTGAAGATATGAGTATCGAAGCGATCATTGGCAAAATTATCAATCCCTCCTTCAAAAAGATAGGGGTACTGCCGTTAAACGATTTCTATCCTCAAGATGCACGCTTCAAACTTGCTACGAAGTTCAATGCCCTGCTGGCAAGTCCAAGTTTCGTGTTATGGATGAAAGGAGAGCATCTCGATATCCAGAAACTTCTCTACGACGAGAATGGCAAAGCAAAGATCGCTATCTTCTCCATTTCCCATTTGAACGATGAGGAACGTATGTTCTTTGTGACGCTGCTTCTGAATAAATATATTGCATGGATGCGCAGGCAGAGTGGAACGTCGGCACTGAAAACATTGCTCTACATGGATGAGATATTCGGATTTTTCCCTCCTACCAAAAACCCTCCGAGCAAAGAGCCTATGCTGCTTCTGCTGAAACAGGCAAGGGCATTTGGCGTAGGGGTGGTGCTCAGTACGCAAAACCCGGTAGACCTGGACTATAAAGGACTTTCCAATATAGGAACATGGTTTATAGGAAGACTCCAGACAACACAGGATATTGACAGGGTGATAGATGGTTTGGGTGGTAAAGTAGGGTCAAGTTTTGAAAAAAAAGAGATACGAAAACTATTGGCCAATCTGAAAAAAAGGACATTTTTCCTTAAAAGTGCCCACCTGGATGATATCAGGCTCTTTACAACCCGCTGGGTAATGAGTTATCTGAAAGGTCCGCTGAAACGTGAAGAGATCGCTTCTTTGATGAAAACACAGAAAGCAGATCAAAGCTCTGATGAAGCAAGTATAGAGAGGTTGGTGCAAAAAACAGCCCCCCTTGGGAGCTATCAGAAGATCGATGCTTCGATCCCGCAATATTTCGAACCGGATCCCTCCAGAGAAAATCATTTTTTTGCTACACTAATGGCAAAAGCGACTGTCCATTTCTATAACCAGCGTAAAGCGATAGATGAAGAGAGAGATATCCTCCTTTCTTTGGAACTCGACAGCAGCCAACGGACTCTCAGGTGGGAAGAGGCAAGAGAAGAAAGCGTTGATTTTGAGAAGTTTCCACATATCGCTCCGGCAAAAGCGAAATTTCAACCTCTTCCAAATGTTATTTTGGAAGACAAGGGGTTGAAAAAAGCGATAAGAGAGCTGAAAGAGACTCTGTATCAGGAACAGCACCTGAAATTACAGCGTTGCCTTTCCCCCAAACTGGAATCAAAGGTAGGCGAGTCCGATGCCGATTTCAGGGTCAGGGTGCAAGATATGCTCAATGACAAAAAAGAGACGGAGATCACCAAACTGCAGGAGCGTTATGCCAAAAAAGAGAAAGTGCTTCTTGACAGGCTTGCCCGTGCAAAAGAACGTGTAGAGAAAGAGTCCTCAGATTCTACAGGCTCAATGATCGATGCCGGTATTGCCGTTCTGGGTGCACTCTTTGGGAAGGCAACTCCGACCAAAATCGGAAGAGCTTTTAAAAAGGGAAGCGATATCCTTAAAGAGAGAGGGGATGTAAGCAGGGCACAAGAGAGAGTGGCAAAAATAGAAGATGAGATCGAAGCACTTGAATATGAGCTGGAGGATAAAGTCGATATACTGAATGAAAAATATATGGTGGATAAATGTGAAATAGAAACATTTATCATAAAACCCAGAAAAACAGATATCGACGTCGAGTCGTGTGCAGTCGTCTGGAGAATCTCCTGACAGGCAGATACCTTGTTAGCGGTATTAGCCTTTACTTCCGGGTTTGATCGCAGTACTTCCCTCTTTACACATAGGACACTCTTCCGGACTGTACATTTCAAAGGTAAAGTCTGCAAGTGAGAAGAGAGGGATCTCTTTCGGCAGTTTACATTCAGGTTTCGCTGTCTCATTCCCGCCGACACGTTTGCAGAAACCTCTGTTTGCCAGAGAGGCAAAAGCTACCACTTTGGCACCCAATGCTTCTATTGCTTCTGCAGCTTTCAGGGCAGAGCCTCCTGTTGTAATGATATCTTCGCAGATAATGATCTTTTCACCCGGGGAAACCTCAAATCCGCGGCGGAGCTCCATACCCCCCTCTTTTTTCTCTACAAAAATAGAACGGACATCAAGAGAACGTGCCAGTTCATATCCCGCAAGCACACCGCCCAGCGCAGGGGCACAGACCGTATCTACCTCGATCCCTGCCTCTCTGATCATTTTTGCAAGCGCATCGGTAAGCAAAGAGGCTTTTTTTGGATACTCAAGGACTTTTGCACTTTGAAGATATCTACGTGAGTGGTTGCCGCTTGCAAGAAGGAAATGTCCTTCAAGCAGTGCATTGGCATCTTTATATACCTGTTCGATATCCATCATTAAACCTTTAAGATATCCGCTTCTTTTGCTTTGAAAGCTTCCTCTATTTTGGCAACGTACTCATCGGTGATCTTCTGGATCTGCTCCTGTGCCTTTTTGGATTCATCTTCGCTGATCTCTTTCTCTTTTTCAAGTTTTTTGATCTTGTCGTTCCCGTCTTTTCTTACATTCCTTACAGCGATCTTTGCATGCTCTACCATTGATTTGGCCTGTTTGACGATCTCTTGTCTCTGTTCAGAAGTCATTGGAGGGAAAAAGAGTTTGATAAAGTCACCGTCATTGTTCGGATTGACACCGATATTCGCTTCCTGTATCGCTTTTTCTATATCTCCAAGAAGGCTTTTTTCCCAGGGAGTAATACTGATAGTAGTAGCATCAGTCGCGATCACGCTTCCCACCTGATTTAAGGCGGTAGGTGTACCGTAATAGTCTACTTTGATGTTATCGACGATGCTTGTAGTCACTTTTCCTGTTCTCAAGGTAGAGAATTCTCTCTTCAGCGCATCGAGGCTTTTCGCCATATTTTCTCTTGTGTGTTCAAAAACTTCATTTACCATATTGAATCTCCTGAGGTATATTTGAGTGAATTTTACCCTTTTTTACCTTTCAGTAATGGTTGAATGAAAAATGAAGCTGTAGCGGGAAAGATGACCAGAAGGGAATTCCCTCATGATCGGATATTAATTGTTTTTTGGTGCAGAGGGGGCAGCAGGAGCTGTTTTTTCAGGTTTTGCAGGAACGTTCGGGATGGCAGCATTGTTTTTAGGAACGATCGTATCTGCGACTGAACTGCTGCTTTCAGATGTATACAGGTATCCCAAAGCCAGCGTATTGACAATAAATACAAATGCCAGAGTGAATGTCATTTTTGCAAGAAAACCGGTTGGGCCCTTTGCTCCAAATACAGATTCGTTACTGCCGCTGTATGCTCCCAAACCTATACTTGAGCTTTTCTGCAGAAGTACAGCGATCGTAATAGCGATAGCCAATACAATTTGCACGATTAAAAGTGTTGATGTCATAGATATCCTCTTTGTCTTGGTAAGTACCCAAAGTTAATCGGGTATAATTTTTGGCGATTATACCCAAACTATATTGAAATTGCCATGAAGAGAAAAATATACGGGTTAAAATCGGATGATTATGAAAGTAGGCGGGTACTATACCGCCCCTTTATGGGGAGGGAGGAAGACTATTCGTCTCCGCCAAAGATCCCCAGAAGCTGTAAGAGGGCAGTGAACATATTTAAAAAATCCAAGTAGAGTGAAACCGCGGCATCAACAGGTGAATCATAGGCACCATTGGCGATATTTTGTGTATCGTAGATTGTAAAAAAGCTGAACAACAGCAAGACACCTGCCGTAATGACAACATGCATCATGGGGCTTTGAAGAATGAAAACATTGACCAGAGAGGCGATGATCACTACAATGAGCGTAATGAAGAGAGGTTTTCCCCAGCTTGCATAGTCAGATTTGCTGTTAATGGCAAAAAGGCTCAATGCACCAAAAAGTACGGCAGTCATAAGAAAAGCATTTCCGATCACCGCACCTTGTCCCATTCCGATCAAAGAGGCCAGAAGAGGAACAAGAGAGACACCTGAAAGAAAGGTAAACAGAAAAAGCATTGCAAGGTTCAAGCCTGGTTTTCCTCTGGAGAGGCTTAAACCAAAAAAGAGAATAAGCAGTTCCGCTCCAAAAATGAACCATTTATACTGCAACACAGCCATTGCATACGGCATGGTTACATACGCCCCTGCTGCTGCAGCGATCATACTTGCAGCCAAAAGCTGATAGGTTTTTTTCATAAAGTCTACAGAAGCGGACTCCTGTGTATAGCCCATTTCACGGGCAGATGTATATTCTCTGTCATATAAAGCCATAATATTCCTTTAAAATAGTGAATTTTAAAAGAAGTATAGTAGAGTCAGATTAATCTAAGGTTAATCATTTTTCTTCGCTGCTATGCCTCTGCTGCTGGAGTTTCAAATACTCCTCCTGTGCTTTCTGTGCCTCTGTTTTATTGGTCATGATCTGGTTTTTTGCCGCAATGTCTTTGGAAGGAGAGACTTCAGGTGTTTCGGCGCAGCCCCATAGAAAAAAAAGGAAGAGAAAACAATAAAATAGAGAATGCATAGTGTATCCTTGGATTGAAAGATTGGGATTAATTGTAAAGAAATCTCTCTTAAAGGAAAGAAAAAAATATGCTTTTATATATTATTAATGTAAGTATAGAAAAAAAAGTGAGAAAAAGTGAATATTTTCCTGAAAAACCCTTGACAAGGGGGAGATTCGGTGCTATAATACGCGTCCACAAACACAGAGACCTTGACCGAGTTGGTTGAGAGAGTGAGAGTGAGTGATCTTTGACAACCGAATATAAGTAAACAA
>Ga0256913_10000384_pt1 | contig 22799 bp, 21 predicted proteins | sample Axial_MatmetaG_FD_185970 | JGI IMG/M metagenome (GOLD analysis project Ga0256913, IMG submission 185970) | Deep-sea worm associated microbial mat communities from Axial Seamount, Juan de Fuca Ridge, Pacific Ocean - Axial_Mat | ecosystem: Environmental > Aquatic > Marine > Oceanic > Microbial... | reverse complement strand
CTTTTAGCTTTATGGCTTGTCTTTGCCTTGCTGGTAAATGCCCAGGATAATGAGTGGGGTAACTACACCAGTGGTAATTATGTGTATGCATTTGCAAATGATGGTGAGATAATGTGGATTGGTACCTCCAGCGGATTGGTTCAGTTTAACCGGAACACCGGATCCACTGCTTTTTACAAAACTGTTAATTCAGGTATGCCCGGAAATCTTGTGAACGCTTTGGTTATCGACGGATATGGTACAAAATGGATAGCTACAACCAACGGATTGGCCTCTTTTGACGGAGAGAGCTGGACTGTTTACAATATGGCCAATTCGGACTTGCCCGGCAACATTATCACTGCGCTGGCTCTGGATGATGATGGCGTTTTATGGGTTGGTACCTCTTCAGGATTAGCAGAATTTGACGGTGTTAACTGGACGGTGTACGACACGGACAACTCCGGATTGCCTGCTAATCTGATCAGGGCCATTGTTGTTGATGAAAACGGTACTAAATGGATCGGTACATGGAGCGAAGGATTGGCAGAGTTTGATGGTGTCAACTGGACTGTATATAACACGGACAATTCAGGATTGCCTAATAATGCTATTTCCTCGCTGGCATTGACGGAAACAGGTGTTTTATGGGTCGGTACTTACGGAGGCGGAATCGTTAGTTTTGACGGCACTTATTGGTTTTTGTACGACGAGTCTAATTCGGAAATCCCCGGTAATGGCGTTATGTCGTTGACCATGGATAATTATCAGGCATTATGGGTCGGTACCGACCACGGATTGGGTAAATTTACCGATGCCGAGTGGCTTGTATATACTGTTTCAAACTCCGAACTGCCTGACGATAATGTTTCGGCATTATTTGTTGACGGAAACGACTTGCTCTGGATCGGCACCGAAGGCGGAGGATTAACTACTTTCGACGAGACTGTCTGGACTCATGTTAACACATCAAACTCCGGACTTTCGGGCGACATAGTTGTCTCCATTACCAGCGATGAAAACCAGCAATGCTGGATCGGGACTTATAGCGGATTAACGCAGTTTGACGGAAATCAAATAGATTTTACCGTGTATAACACAGACAATTCCGGTTTGCCGAATAACCATGTAAATTCGATTGCCATTGCCGAAAACGGCACTAAATGGATGGGAACCCTTTCAGGTTTGGTGAGGTTTGAAGGAGCTGGTTGGGAAACATACAATATGGCAAACTCAGGAATGCCTAACAACTACGTTTATGTTGTTGCCATTGACGAAAACGGCACCAAATGGATAGGCACTTATCACGGACTGGCAGCATACAACGATACGGACTGGAGCATTTACGATACGGTATTGCCAAATGATTTTGTCAGAGCCATTGCCATTGAAGGCAACATTGTCTGGGTGGGTATGCAGGCAGGCGGTGTGGCTAAATTTGATGGAACCAACTGGACTTTTTACAATACTGAAAATTCCGGTCTCCCTAATGATCGTATCAGGTCTATTGTCATTGATGAAGTGGGCACTAAATGGATAGGTACAAAGGGAGGAGGCCTGGCTGCTTTCGATGGCACGGACTGGACCGTGTATTCTACATCTAATTCCGACCTGCCCAACAATACGGTGAATGCTATATCCATTGACGATGACGGCACTGTATGGATTGGCACCTACGGCGGCGGTGTGGCTAAATTTGACGGTGCTGACTGGACGATCTTCAATATGTCGAATTCCGGTCTGCTGAACAATTATATTTTATCCGTAGCTATTGATGAAAACGATACCAAATGGTTTGGTACGGATTACGGCGGAGTGAGTGTTTATAACGAAAACGGGATTCCGATAGGTATTGAAGAAAACAAAACAAAAAATAATTTGGTTGTGATTTATCCCAATCCGGCTACCAATGAGCTCAATTTATCAAATACAACAGGTGCAACAATCCGGAAAATTATGATCTATAACGAATCCGGAAAAGTCATCTGGAACGGTAGAGGTGAAATAAACAAAGTTAATGTTTCAGGGTTTGTGCCGGGATATTATTTTATAGATATCAAAACGGATAATTTCAAAACAACGGAAAAGCTGATTATTGTGAAATAAAACAGGAAGGAAAGTGCCTGTTGCCAGATAACAGAAAACCTCTGTACCTTGGGTATGGAGGTTTTTTTTCGACAATGCTTTAAAACGCGAAAAACGCTTGCATCACCTATGAACATTTTTATTTGTTCTTTGCATAAAGCAGCCGGACTTCAATCAGCAGGATAATAAATGAAGAGAGGTGTGCCAGAGCAATTGAACGAAGCGCTTTTACGGAATGTACAGCCACGTCTTCCAGAACGGCTTCGTTTGGTTCACAATCCTTCTCTGGGTGTAGTTTGCAACTACACCTGGTTGAGTTGGTAAATAATGAATGATAAATAAAAAAGCTCTCCTGTTTCAGGAGAGCTTTTTCCGTACCCGAGGCCGGGATCGAACCGGCACGAGTGTTACCTCACTGGTTTTTGAGACCAGCGCGTCTACCAATTCCGCCACTCGGGCTTATGCCGCTGCCAGAATCCTTTATCAGGTTAACAGCAGAATTTCATATCTGCTGCGTCTACCACCTGCCTGCCGGCAGGCAGGATTCCTGCCACTCGGGCTTATGCCGCTGCCAGAATCCTTTATCAGGTTAACAACAGAATTTCACATCTGCTGCGTCTACCACCTGCCTGCCGGCAGGCAGGATTCCTGCCACTCGGGCTTATGCCGCTGCCAGAATCCATTTTCAGGTTAACAGCAGAATATCATATCTGCTGCGTCTACCACCTGCCTGCCGGCAGGCAGGATTCCTGCCACTCGGGCTTATGCCGCTGCCAGAATCCTTTATCAGGTTAACAGCAGAATTTCATATCCGCTGCGTCTACCACCTGCCTGCCGGCAGGCAGGATTCCGCCACTCGGGCCTGGCCCGTTTCGAAAAACGGACTGCAAAGTTAAAAATATTCTGTAAATCCACAGGCAATAAAATGGCATCCGGGAGATAAATTTCTTTTTGTACCGGACAAAAATTTGTAAAACACAATTATAATAAGTACTTTTGCCGCCCGATTTTGAACAGGGAGGAAGATGAAAAAGGATGATTATATGATCCCTTTTAAAGGGTTAGCTGCCGGAGAGCATTTTTTCGGGTTCGAAATTAACGAAGAGTTCTTTAAGGGTGAAGATTTGCTGGACGTTAAAAAAGGGACAGCCTCCATTACGGTCGATCTGATTAAGGAAGCCTCCCTGATGGATTTACACTTTCGCCTGAACGGCAGCCTGCGGCTTGTCTGCGAACGCTGTCTGAGCGAATACGACCAGCCGTTTGAAGGAGCGTTCAGGCTGGTAGTGAAATTCGGCGAAAAGTTTGAAGAAGAATCCGACGAAGTGGTCGTTATTCCGCATACGGAAAGCAACCTGAACATCAGTGGGTATATTTACGAATATGTAAATCTGCTGCTCCCCATCAAAAAGGCGCACTTGCATCCGGAAGACTGCGACCAGGAAATGATCGGGAAAATCGAAGCCTATGAACAACAAAAAGCCGATCCCAGATGGGACGCTTTGAAAAAACTGAAGTTGAAATAATTTAAATTGACATAAAAATGGCACATCCAAAGAGAAAAATCTCGAAAACGAGAAGAGATAAGAGAAGAACTCATTACAAAGCCACGGCTCCGCAACTGGCCACATGCCCGACAACAGGTACAGTGCACATCTATCATCGTGCCTATTACGTTGACGGCGACCTTTATTACAAAGGCAAGCTGGTGATGGAAAATGCCAAGGCCGAGTAATTTTCTTCTGAAGGAAATTTTTTTGAAATTGCTTCATAACCCTTATTCTAACGGTGAATAAGGGTTTTTCTGTTTTTGAAAACAAGGGCATTTTTAAGAGAAAATCCTATGCTTTTTAAAATTATTACTTTTGCACGCAGTTAGAAAATCATTTTTATCATGACAAAGGTTCGCGCCGCAATAACCGGCATACACGGATGGGTTCCCGATTACATTTTAACCAATGCTGAACTGGAGAAGATGGTGGACACTTCCGATGAATGGATCATAACCCGCACAGGGATTAAAGAAAGACATATTTTAAAAGGCGAAGGTAAAGGGACATCCGACATTGGTGCCGAGGCGGTAAAAGGACTGCTCGAAAAGACCAATACATTACCTGAAGAAGTAGATCTGCTTATTCTCGCTACGGTAACACCTGATATGCTGTTTCCTGCTACATCCAATATTATATGTGATAAAGTAGGAATCAAAAATGCCTGGAGCTTTGATATCAATGCTGCCTGTTCGGGATTTTTGTTTGCCCTGAACACGGCTTCCAAATTCATCGAGTCGGGCCAATACAAAAAAGTTGTGTTGGTTGGTGCCGATAAAATGTCGTCTATTACCGACTATACCGACCGTACTACCTGTGTCCTTTTCGGCGATGCAGGCGGAGCTGTTTTGCTGGAACCCAATACGGAAGGTTACGGCGTGATGGATACAAAGAATTATACGGACGGGGCAGGACGGATTTATCTGTACCAGCCTGCCGGAGGTTCTGTGAAACCACCGACGCAGGAAACAGTGGCCGCCCGTGAGCATTTTATCCATCAGGAAGGACAGGCCGTATTTAAATTTGCCGTTAAAGGCATGGCTGATGTTTCGGTGGAAATGATGGATCGTAATAACCTCACCAGCGACGATATTGCTTATCTGGTACCGCACCAGGCCAACCTTCGCATTATTGATGCGACAGCCCGCAGAATGGGCCTCGATCCCAAAAAAGTGATGATCAATATCCAGCGATACGGTAACACCACCAACGGAACCATTCCAATGTGCCTGCATGAGTGGGAACACAAACTCAAAAAAGGAGACAACCTTATCCTGGCAGCTTTCGGAGGAGGATTTACCTGGGGTGCTGCTTACGTGAAATGGGCTTACGACCCTAAATAAAAGACTTGAGATGAAGCATTAAAAAAGGTGGGCTGTTACGAAAGTCCACCTTTTTGTTTTTAAGCATTACTTTTTTTCTCCCGGTTCCTCATACAACAACCCCGGATAATGCTCATTCAAAAACTGTTCCCGTAACGAATCCATTTCGCGGATCATCCGGTTCATCCGTTCCATTTCATTCTGCCACCGGTTCATAAAATAATCCGGTCCTAAAAACTGATTGTAGAACAGGGTGTCGTTCAGCAGCCAGTCATTGTCAAAACCGGGAAAAGTCATCCGGAAATGATCTTGCATAAACGGCCCGAACTGTGACATCAGGCTGTCAACATCAACAAAAGTTGAGTCGCCCAAAGTGTTGGTGTACGACCAGACATAAGTAGAGTCGTAGCTGATGACATTACCGTTTTCGTCATACACTTTATTCACTTTCACTTCTACTTTCGGTTTGTTACCCAAAGCAGGTTCTGTTTCTTTTTTCACCTCTTTATCAGCGGTTTGTGCCTGACAGGCAGTAACCATGAGGGGTAGTAAGAACAACCATAACCGTTTCATAGTTTAATCCTCCTTTCTTTTGAATGATTGGATGATAAAAAAAACGGCCGGCCCTCAAAAGAACCGGCCGTCTCAATTTTAAAGACCGATTAAGAGATTTTGATCTCTTTAGTCTTCGGAATAACTTCTTCTTTTTTAGGAAGGACGAGTTTCAGTACGCCGTTAGTGTATTTAGCGTCAATTTTGTCCTGCTCAATCGACTCAGGCAAAGTAAACGATCTTTCGAATGAGCTGTAGCTGAATTCTTTTCTCGTGTAGTTTTTGTCTTTTTCTTCTTTTTCTTCCTCTTTTTCCGAAGACACGGTCAGTACGTTACGATCGATGTTGACATGAAAATCGGATTTTTTCATGCCCGGTGCAGCCAGTTCAAGAATATACTCGGTATCGGTTTCCGTGATGTTAACAGCCGGTACCGTAGTTCCTCTTGAGGCTAATGCCGGCAGATTAAACAGATCGTTGTTGAAAAAATCTTCCCAGATCGTCGGGAAGCCCCAGTCATCATTTCTTTTCACTAACTTCATTGTCATAGCTCAATCCTCCTTTCTTGTTTTAATTTTGCATTTGATTATTCCACCCCGGTTTTTTCAAAATATGTGCCACTGAAAAAAATGATCAAAATTTCAGTTAAAAACTGAAAAAATGACATTAAAGTACGGGGTATCAAACTGATAAGGTGAAAAAATGACAGGATTATTTTAAAGATACCGGTTGCCAGATTCCCTTTTCAAAAAACATAAGCTCACGGAAACCTTTATCCGATAAATACCGGACAGCCTCATCGAAAAGCATATTTACCTCCAAAGCCTGATGGGCATCTGAAGAGATCAATATCGGGATGTTTTTCTTTTTTACCTGTCTGAGGGCATAACCGTCAGGAAAAAAAGTTTCGGAACGTTTTTTATAAATGCCGCGTGTATTGACTTCCACAATCAGCCCTTTCTGTTGGATCAGTTCGATGGTTTCATCCACCAGCCGCCGGTACCATTTTTCTTCATCGGTAAAATACCGGTTGCGGTTGTGCATCATGATCTTGTCGAAATGCCCGATAATCTCGAACCGCTGTGTTTCGATCATCCTGTTGGTCTGATGATAAAAAGCTTTTACGGCTTTACGGATATCTCCTCCGAAGAACTTTGTAATTCCCTGGTCGTAAACCCTGTAATCGGGGCCATCTGTAAACCAGAGTTCTTCCGTTCCTTCCGGCTTCACCAAGTGTACCGACCCGATTAGGTAATCGGTGCGGCAGCGATCACGCCAGAAGTCAAAATCTTCCGACATACCCGGAATGAAATCCATCTCGAGCGCCCTGTAAACAGCCAGGCGGTTGCCGTATTTTCCTTTCAACCCTTCAATGGTCTTGATGTAATTATCAACATTTCCGTTTTTTAACGAAAAATCATTATCAAAAGGCAATGGTGAATGTTCGGAAAATCCCAAGGCGGTAAACTCAAGTTCCAGGGCCCTCTCTATATACTTTTCAGGTTCATCCTTTCCGTCGGAAAACCTTGTGTGCTGATGCAAATTGTAGTTCAACATGACGGCAAAACTAAGGAAATTGGAAAATCAGCAAGGTAGTCCGGAAACAAAAAATCTGTCAGAGATTAATATTATCCGGTTTAGATTTACTTTGTAACTTTGGGAAACTAAAACACCTGAACGATGAAAAATATAAAGCTCATTACGTTACTTTTTATTCTGTTCCAATCGGCAGGGTATATACAGGCACAAAATGATTACTGGCTGAAAACCTGTGATTCGCTTGATAACTGTGGTTATGTGGATCAGCAGGGAAACATTCGAATAGAATTAGGTAAATATTACCCGTGCTATACCGATACCCTGTATGATTATGCAATTGTTTATAAAGAAGGCAGCGGCCTGGTGGCTATTGACAGAAATGAAAAAGAACTTTTTAATGTCTGGGTGGTGGATAACGGCCCCGATTATCCTTCGGAAGGATTATTCAGGATTGTAAAGGACGGAAAAATAGGTTTTGCCAATCTGAAAGGTGAAATTGTCATACCCCCGCGATTTGAAGCTGTATATCCGTTTCAGGACGGGGTGGCTGTCTATTGCGTGGGTTGCACAACCGGAAATGACAAAATAGCTTCCGAATATACCGTCTGGTCAGGCGGGCTTTGGGGCTTTATCAATAAAGAGGGGGCTGTGGTAGCAGAACCCGAATACCACAAAGTCTGGAACCCGGAATCGAAAAAGTATCAGTTTAAAAAGGAAAATGAGGTTTTTACAGTTAAAGGCGGGAAACTTGTAAGAGAAAAATAAAACCGTTGATTAACGGATCCTGTTTTTCCTTTCATAAACCAGAAAATCGTAATCAAAAGGATTTTTATCGTCTTTTTTATGGCTTCTGCGGGAAACTTCCTGCCACACTTTTAAATCCGGTTCCGGATAAAAAGTATCACCTTCCACATCAGTATGGATACGGGTGAGGTAAATTCTGTTGGTAACGGGCATGGTCAGTTTGTAAATTTTTTCGCCGCCAACGATAAACAACTCTGTTTCCCCGGCCTTCCGGGCCATGTCAATGGCGTCTTCCAGTGTATGTACGACAATACCGTCGGGGATTTTGTAATCAGGATTGCGGGTTAATACGATATTGACCCTGCCCGGCAGGGCTTTGCCCTCCACTTCGTAATTGCGTCTTCCCGTAACAATATGATGCCCCCAGGTTTTTTCTTTAAAATACTGCAGGTCGGTGGGCATATGCCACGGCATGCCTCCGTTGACTCCGATCACGTTGTTGAGCGAGGCGGCCACTATTTGCGAAATGATCATTACTGCTGTACCAGATTTGGAATGTTTTTATCGGCCGGAACCATTTTATAAACCTTATCTCCCCGGCGTACCAGCTCTTTCACCGGAATAGAGCACACATCGCCTTTCACGGCCTTTTTCACCGGGTCATAATCGAGGCGGATTTCGCTGATGGTATCTTCGTAAACACCTGTCGTAGGCCCGATGATCTTAATCTCGTCCTCTAAGGCAAGGTCGTGGGTTTCGATCTTCAACTCAGCCACACCGATTTTACTGAAATAATTGGTCACTTTGCCGATGTACATTTTTCGTACGGTGGCCTGGTTGCCGTAGCTTTCGGTCCATTCGCCCAGCTTGCGACCGAGGTAATAGCCGTCCCAGAATCCGCGGTTATAGACGGTGGCCAGTCGCTCATTCCAGTCGTCAATCCTTTCCTGTGTGTAGTTACCTTCAAACCAGGCATCTACGGCTTCCCGATAAACGGCAGCCACGGTTTTCACGTATTCGGCCGAGCGGCCGCGCCCTTCCAGCTTCAGCACACGAACTCCGGCATCCAGTATTTTATCGAGGAATGAAACGGTATTCAGGTCTTTGGGCGACATAATGTATTCGCCGTCGATTTCCAGTTCCAGGTCCGATTCTTTGTCTTTGACAATATATTTTCTGCGGCAGGGCTGCAGGCAGGCACCACGGTTAGCCGATGAGTTGAGGTTGTCGAGGCTGAGGTAGCATTTCCCCGAAACCGCCATACACAAAGCACCGTGGGCAAAAATTTCAATTTGGACAAGTTTTCCCGATGGACCGGTGATGTTCTGGTCTTTGATGGTTCGGGTAATAGCTTTCACCTGTTCCAGTTGCAACTCGCGGGCCGTGACCATCACATCGGCATATTGGGCATAGTATTTTACCGCCTCAATATTGGTGATATTGGTCTGTGTGGACATATGCACTTCCATTCCCCGCGACCGGGCATAAGTGATCACCGACCAGTCGGAAGCGATCAGGGCACTGATACCGTTGGCTTTGGCAGCGTCAACGATTTTTTTCATCTCTGCCAACTCATGGTCATAAATGACCGTGTTGAGGGTGATATATGTCCGGATATTATGTTCGCGGCAGATGCGCGTAATCTCTTTCAGATCGTCAAGGGTAAAATTCTGGGACGAGTTGGAGCGCATATTCAGTTTACCGATACCGAAATACACCGAATCGGCACCGCCCTGAATAGCAGCCATCAGTGAGGCGTACGAACCCACCGGCGCCATGATCTCTATGTCTTTTGCCGTCATTGATTGTTAAATGGGCTGCAAAAATAACAAGATATTGCGTACAGCGGGTGATAATTAATTGAACATAAATATTGTGACATCTTTATTTAATCAATAGTTTTGCTTTATGAGAAAAAATATTACGACAATGAAAAAATTCACCCTGTTTCTTTTTTTGATCCTTTTCGGTGTGTTCATGACAAATTCCTGCACCGAGATGCATACGCACCATAAAGCCAAATATGTATTTCTGTTCATTGGCGACGGCATGGGGCAGGCACAGGTAAATCTGGCCGAGGCCTACCGGGCAGCCATGGATAATAAAAAAGGATTTGAGCATTTCGGTTTTACCGAATTTCCCGAAGTCGGCTTTGCCAGCACATACGCTTTTAACCGTTTTATAACGGGGTCGGCAGCTTCCGGAACGGCACTGGCCACCGGACATAAAACCAATATCAACCGGATTTCGATGGACCCTTCGGGCACAAAACCGCTGAAGACCATCGCCGAAAAATGTAAGGAGGCAGGTATGAAAGTCGGGATCCTGACCAGTGTGTCTATCGACCATGCTACACCGGCTGTGTTTTATGCGCATCAGAAGAAACGGGACATGTATTTTGAGATCGGAAACGATCTGGTCAGCAGCTCGTTCGATTTTTTCGGCGGCGGTGGTTTCAAATCACCGGAAGGAGAAATTGACGGCCAGCCGGTCAACCTGATCGCCAAAGCCAAAGAAAACGGTTTCAAATATGTGAATAATTTGGATGATTTTCTGGCGCTGGACAAAGAAGCGGGTCGCGTGATTGCCGTGCCCAATCCGGTTACCCCGAGCGGTGCCATGAACTATGTGATTGACATGGGGAGAAATGAGATCCATTTGGGCGACCTGACAGCCAAAGCCATCGAAATGCTCGACAACGAAAACGGCTTTTTCATGATGGTGGAAGGTGGCAAAATTGACTGGGCCTGCCATTCCAACGATGCTGCCACGGAAATCTATGAATTGATAGATTTTGCCGGTGCTATTGATGAAGCGGTGGCTTTCTACGAGCAACACCCCGATGAAACACTGATTGTGGTGACAGCAGATCACGAAACAGGCGGGCTGAGTCTTGGGCATGGGCCAACCAAATATGAAGCCTACTTTAAACTGTTGCAATACCAGAAAATGTCGGAAGAGAAATTTACGGATCTGATCGGTGATTTCAGGAAAAATCTTTCGGGAAATGCCGAAGCCGATTTTGAGAAAATGATGGGAATAATCGGAGAGAACTTTGGATTGGGCGATCCGGAAAAAATCCCGTTGGACGACAAAGACATAAAAAAACTGAAAGATGCTTTTACGGCCAGCATGTATCCGTCGGGAGGAGATGGTGCCGACCTCACTTATACCAAATACGAACCGCTGGCCACAACGGTCATCGAAATGATGAGTGATAAAGCGGCTGTGGGCTGGACCACACATGCCCATACGGGTGTAAATGTGCCTGTCTATGCTTTGGGTGTAGGGGCGGCTTATTTTTCAGATTATACCGACAATGCAGAAATACCGCAGATTATTGAGGAAATCGTAATGGAAGGGGTGCATTAGAAACCTCTTTAGTTGCCGGTTCATTAAAATAACGTTTCTGCATCTCAGCGTCTTTGCGTCTTCGCCTGCCAAAGCGAGGCGGCGGAAAGGTTTGTGTGAAACTAACAAAGATTCGTGAAACAAAAACATAACATAAATATGTTACATATTTGTTAGTTACAAAAATGTTACATATATTTGTAACTAAATCGTAACACGCTATGAAAACTCCTTTTATTTATGGGAAAATTGCCACCGGAGATTATTTTACCGATAGGGAAAAAGAGATCAGACAACTGAAACAGAATTTCCTTTCCGGAACAAATACGATCCTTATTTCTCCGCGAAGGTGGGGAAAGTCGTCACTTGTAATAAAAGCTGCTGATGAAATAATGGCGCAGAAAAAAGACATTAAAATAGTGCAGCTTGACCTGTTTAACCTGCGGACAGAAGAAGAGTTTTATAAATCCTTATCGGAAAAATTGTTGCTGACTGTTTCAAATAAGCTGGAAGAAGTTATTGCCAATACGCAGAAATTCATGAAGCAATGGGTTCCGAAAATAACTTTCAGTCCCGATGCCCAGCAGGAGATTAGTTTTGGTTTGAACTGGCAGGAAATAAAGAAACAACCGGATGAAATACTGGAGCTGGCAGAAAATGTTGCCGCAGAAAAAGGTATCAAAATCATCATTTGCATTGATGAATTCCAGAATATCAGCTATTTCGATGAACCGTTGGCTTTTCAGAAAAAATTACGTTCGCACTGGCAGACACATCAAAACGTAAGCTATTGTCTGTATGGGAGTAAACGTCACATGCTGATGGATGTGTTTACATCTCCTTCCATGCCTTTTTATAAGTTTGGAAATCTGATGTTTCTGGAAAAAATACCGACTGCCTACTGGACAGATTTTATTCAGAAACAGTTTAAAACGACCGGAAAAAAGATTGGGAAAGAACAAGCGTCAAGAATTGCTACTCTGGTTTGTGATCATCCTTATTACGTGCAGCAACTGGCACAACTTTGCTGGTTGAGATCGGAAAAAGAGACAACAGATCAGATCATTGACGAAGCACTCGAATCTCTGGTGTTGCAGTTAAGTTTGTTATTTCAAAATCTGACAGAGGGATTAAGTGCAGTTCAGCTTAATTTTCTGAACGCCGTCATTGACGGAGTAAAAATGTTTACGTCAAGAAATACCATTGAAAAATACCGGTTGAGATCTTCCGCCAATGTAAACCGCATCAAAAAGACGCTCATCCAAAAAGAGATCATTGACGACCAGGGTGGTAAGATTGAGATTCTGGACCCTGTTTTTACATTATGGCTTAAGGAATACTATTTTTAATCTTTGTTTTGTTTTATCTCCACCTTCAGTCCCAACTCCTCCAGTTGTTCACCGGAAATAACCGAGGGAGAGTCGATCATCACATCGCGGCCGGCATTGTTTTTCGGGAAAGCGATGAAATCGCGGATTGAATCCTGTCCGGCGAACAGTGCCACCAGCCGGTCGAATCCCAGAGCGATGCCGCCATGAGGCGGAGCGCCGTATTCGAAAGCGTTCATCAGGAATCCGAATTGTGCCTGCGCTTCTTCGTCGGTAAAGCCGAGTACCTGAAACATTTTTTTCTGCAGCTCCCGGTTGTGGATCCTGATGGAGCCGCCGCCGATCTCCACACCGTTGATCACCAGGTCGTAGGCATTGGCATTAACTTTTCCAGGGTCGGTGTCGAGCAGATGTTCGTGTTCCGGTTTCGGTGAAGTGAACGGGTGGTGCATGGCATGATACCTGCCCGACTCTTCGTCCCATTCCAACAGTGGAAAGTCCACCACCCACAACGGTTTGAAAACATTGGGATTGCGCAGGTTCAGCTGTTCGCCCATCTCCAGACGCAGTTCGCTGAGCTGCTTGCGGGTTTTGTCGGCTTCACCGGCCATCACCAGCATCAGGTCGCCGGGACGGGCATTAAATTTATCGGCCCAGGTTTGCAGATCTTCCTGCGAAAAGAATTTGTCCACTGACGATTTAAATGTGCCGTCCACATTGTATTTAACATAAACCAGGCCATTGGCACCTATTTGCGGTCTTCTCACAAAATCTGTCAGCTTATCCAGTTGTTTGCGCGAATAGTCGGCGCATCCTTCCACATTGATGCCAACCACTAATGCTACATCATCAAATACTTTGAATCCTTTGCCCTGGGCCACATCATTCAGTTCCACGAATTCCATTCCGAAACGCAGATCGGGTTTGTCACTACCGTATTTTTTCATGGCTTCTTCATAAGGTAACAGCGGTAGTTTTTCTATTTCAACCCCTTTGATTTCTTTGAAGAGGTACCTAACGAGTCCTTCAAAAGTGTCCAGAATATCCTGTTGTTCCACGAAAGCCATTTCGCAGTCGATTTGCGTAAACTCCGGCTGGCGGTCGGCACGCAGGTCTTCGTCGCGGAAACATTTGACCAACTGAAAATAACGGTCGTAACCGGCTACCATCAACAGTTGTTTGAAAGTCTGTGGTGATTGTGGCAGGGCATAAAATTCGCCCTGGTGCATGCGTGATGGTACTACAAAATCGCGGGCGCCTTCCGGTGTCGATTTGATCAGATAAGGCGTTTCGATATCGATAAATCCCTGGCTGTCGAGATATTTTCTTGTTTCCAGCGATACTTTGTGCCGTAGTTCCATATTTTTCCGCAGCGGGTTCCGGCGCAGGTCGAGATAACGGTATTTCATACGCAACTCATCTCCGCCGTCGGTATTGTCTTCGATGGTGAAAGGAGGCGTCTGCGAAGCGTTCAGCACTTTAAGTTCCGTCAGATCAATTTCAATGTCACCGGTGGGCATTTTCGGGTTTTTCGATTCTCTTTCAATCACTTTACCGGTGGCCTGTATAACAAACTCACGTCCCAGTGTACGGACTGTTTTCACCAGCTCATCTGCCGAACGGCCTTCTTCCAGCAACAACTGGGTAATGCCGTAGCGGTCGCGGAGGTCAATCCAAATCAGTCCCCCTTTGTCGCGGATCCGCTGGACCCATCCGCTTAGTTTTACTTCTTTGTTTACATCTTCTATCCGTAGCTCTCCGCAAGTGTGTGTACGTAACATAACGATCTGACTTTTACCAAAAGTGATTTGGCTGCGAAAATACGAAAAAGCAGGGGAAATGTTATCTTTGGGAGTCAATCTGGCTATTGTTTTTGATGAACGGTTTTTTGAGCACAAAAAAAAAGCCGTTACGCAGAGAAAGCGCAGAGTTTCGCAAAGTAAAATAAAATGAATAAAAGGGCTGTTGATTTATTTTCCCCCTCAAAAATTGCCGGACTCACTTTAAAAAACCGGCTGATCCGGGCAGGATGTTTTGAAGGTATGTGCCAGGACGGGCAGGTGACCGATAACCTCATCGAACACCACCGCCGGGTGGCCGAGGGCGGTGTGGCTATGACTACCGTTGCCTATTGCTCGGTGAGTGAGGACGGAAGAGCTTTCGAACATGAGCTCTGGATGCGGAAAGAAATCCTTCCCGACCTGATCCGGCTGACTGCCGCTGTACATGCCGAAGGTACAGCCGCCTCCATCCAACTGGGGCACTGCGGGTTTTTCACCAGTAAAAAAGTGATCGGCAAACAACCCTTGGGTGCTTCGGCCAAATGGTGTATGTATTGCATGTCGCAAAGCCGTGAGATGACCCGGCACGATATCGAAGAAAAAACAGATGACTTCATTCGGGCGGCCGAATTGGCCAAAGAAGCGGGTTTTGACGCTGTGGAATTACACGCCGGCCACGGTTACCTGCTCAGCCAGTTTTTATCGCCCTGGACCAACAAGCGGAAAGATGAATTTGGCGGGTCGTTGGAAAACAGGCTCCGGTTTCCTATGATGGTCATTGAAAGTGTCAAAAAAGCCGTCGGGAAGGATTTTCCGGTACTGGTTAAGATGAATCAGACAGACGGAATGCCCGGGGGAATTGATATTGAAGATGCCGTCATGATTGCCAAAGCATTTGAATCGGCCGGTGCCGATGCGCTGATACCAAGTGCCGGGTTTACTTCCAAGGTGCCCTTCCTGATGCTGCGTGGCAACCTGCCGGTAAAAGAGATGAGCCGGAACCAGCCAGGTTTGCTGAACCGTGTCGGGCTGAAACTGTTTGGCAGGTTTATGGTTCCCGAACATCCGTATGAATCTTTGTTTTTGCAGGAAGGGGCTAAAAAGATTAAAGAAGCGGTCAACATCCCTGTTATTTATATTGGTGGTGCCGATTCATTATCGGGCATGCAACAACTGATGGATGACGGCTTTGGGTTTGTACAGATGGGAAGAGCTACCATACAAGACCCTGATTTTGTCAAAAAACTGCAATCAGGGGTGCTTACCGAATCACCCTGCGACCACTGCAACCGTTGTGTGGCGGCCATGGATGCCGGCGGGGTTTATTGTGTGTCGAATGAGGCAGGGTTTCTGGAGTGAAAAACAGTCTGTTTTCATAAAAAAGTATTCTTATTTCCATAAATTGTTATACCTTTGGTATCTGTATTTATATAAATAGCGACACCATGATAAATCGAATTATTAAAAACAAGATTGCCAAAAGCATTAAACCCGGAATGGTCATCGGCTTATTTGGCGCCAGGAGAACAGGGAAAACGGTGTTAATGGATACTCTGTATGAAGAAATGCATCATAACCGTAAAATTTTAAAAGTACATGGAGAAAACCTGGATATTGCCGAAATTTTGTCAAGCAGGAGGTTAAGTCTGCTAAAAGGTTTTTTAAAAGGTTATAACACCTTATTCATAGACGAAGCTCAGAAAATACCGAACATAGGAATAAACCTTAAACTCATTGTTGACAGCTTACCGGAAATAGCTGTTTTTGTCACCGGCTCTTCTGCGTTTGATCTAAATAAAAAAATAGGAGAACCTTTAACCGGGAGGGGGAAAAACTATATGCTTTTTCCCTTTGCTCAAAAAGAGCTGAAAGAAGATTACATTACGTCCAAAGAGAATCTCCCGGAAAGACTTATTTTCGGATTATATCCACAGGTTGTTCTGGCAGAAGATAAAGAAGAAAAGATTAATATATTAGAATCAATAAAGAATGGTTATTTATTGCGTGATATTCTTGAACTTGATAATCTGAAAGACTCTTTATTTATTTTAAATCTGCTAAGACTGATTGCTTTTCAAATCGGACATGATGTATCCCTGTCGGAACTTGCATCGACACTACAGGTGAACCGAAAAACAGTAGCCAGATATCTTGAATTACTGGAAAAAACATACATTATTTTTCATCATACGGGATTCAGCCGCAATTTGCGAAAAGAATTTACAAAGTCGCCCAGATATTATTTTTGGGACAACGGAATAAGAAATGCTATAATTATGAATTTCAACACGTTAAATTATCGTGATGATGTCGGAAAACTATGGGAGAATTATTGTATTTCCGAAAGAAAAAAAATGAACCATTACAGGCAGAAGTTGGTGAACTACTATTTTTGGCGCACTTACGATCAAAAAGAAATTGATCTGATAGAAGAAGCTGATGGTAAATTAAGTGGATTTGAAATGAAATGGAAACATGGAAAAACCAAGATTCCCCGAGAATTTTTAAACACATATAAAAATTCAGCTTTCGAGACGATTACTTCGGATAATTATCTGGAATTTATTTTATGATGTTCAATTTCTGTATTAAAGAAGCGAAAAAAGCGATAATTTACTCGATAAAAATTAAGTTTCCCCCGTCAAACAACGGACCTTTATACAATTCGATAATTTCCATACTGGTTACAAATTCTTTGACTTTCTGTCCTTCCGGGAAATAATTCAGACTACCGATAAAAAATAAACGATCTTGCCAGATTCCGCAGGCTCCTCCAATAAAACCATGCCTGAAACCGGGCAACAGAATTCCGTCCGGATCAACAAATAATATTTCCAGGCCATGTTGTAACAATGTCTTTTCAATTCCCTTGTCGGAAGTGATGAAACGGTTGTTTCCGAGCGGAATCAGATTACAGCGCGTATATCCCTGTTTCACGTGGATGATTTCCCTGTTGCCTGCAGCTTCGGGTATTTTTGGGTCGGTAAAATTTGTATTGCCGATCAGGAAGTTGTCGGTGATAACGGTATTGTAGCGGGTGGTTTCAGGATACCTCTTGCCGACCGGTTTTTCGCCTTCTGTATAATTAATCCCGTTTTCCAGCAGTTTTGTCTTTATCTTTCCGGAAAGGTTAGGTGCGATAATTAACCGGTCTCCAACAGGACAGAAAAAAATATCCGGGTGTGCCGAAACAGCCCCGTATGTTATTTCGCCGGGTTCCAGCCAAAGCACTTTCCCGAAGGCCTCCAGTTTTTTTCTGGCCGGCTCCGGTATCCGTCGGTCCGCAAGAATAAGCATTGAAATATTACTTTTAACAATCTTATCCAAAGATAATTTTTAAAGGGAAACGGGGGCTATCACTAATCGTATTATCTTTGAAAACAGGAAAAAGAAAAGCGATGAAACAAAAACCGAAAGATCTGTTCATCATATTGTTTATTTATCTGCTGGCACTCGGTGCCGCTATATTGACATTAAAATATGCTCCTATCTCCGACATGCTGTGGAAAACAGCTTTGGCCGATTTTGCAGCCATGGTTATCGTTTTTATCTTTAGCATAATCTACAACAACTCCAGTGTATATGATCCTTACTGGAGTGCCGCTCCGGTATTCATTGTTTTATACTGGCTGTTGCAAGCGGGAGAGACCTGTTTTTTGTACAAAGCTGTCTGGATACTCATTCTTCTCTGGGGTGTCAGGTTGACGTGGAACTGGATTTTGAAATGGGACGGAATGCCTGACGAAGACTGGCGTTACAGGGATATCCGGAAAAAAACCGGTAACTTTTACTGGGTTACCAGCTTTTTCGGCATTCATCTGATGCCGACGGCCTTGGTGTTTATGGGACTGGTACCCGTTTATTACGTATTGATCTCGGAAGTGTCGCCGCTTGACACATGGCTGGCAGTGATCGCTTTCCTGTTTACATTCAATGCCATTTTATTGGAAAAGACAGCCGACGACCAGTTGCGGCGGTTTATGAAAACACGGAAACACGAACGGGAAAGCTTCCAGTCGGGTTTGTGGATATTCCTGAAATATCCGAATTACCTGGGCGAAATGTTATTCTGGTGGGGGCTGTTTCTGTTTGCCCTCGCGGTGGACCGCACGTTGTGGTGGACGGCGTTTGGTCCGGCAGCCATTACCTTAATGTTCCTGTTTATCAGCATCCCGTTGATGCGGAAAAGGCTGGCACGGAAAATTCCTTAAACAATTTTTAGTCAATTGACCGGGAAAAGTCCCTGTTCCTTAGTGAAGGATCAGGAATAAACCTGACTTCGGAGTAATTTTTCAGCAACATTTTTTTATTTTTTCCTTCGTAACCAACGGCATAATTCAGTTCCTTTTCAGGAACGAAAACTGTCAGTTTTTTGCCCCTTTCTGCTATCAGTGATTTCAGTTTATCATACCATATTTCCGTCAGTACCAGCTCTTTGAAAGAAGGGTGAAAAGGCCCAGCCACCAGTTCATCGCCTGACAGTAATCCTTCTGAAGGATGGAGCCCCACGCGCAATACGGTAATTCCGGCATCTTCAAACAGCGGCAGGATCCGTTTTGTACGGTCAATGGCTTCTTCCATGGTCAGCGGTGTGTATTTCCCCTGCTCATACCACCGGTGCATGGCCGTGTCTTTAATCACCAAAGCCGGATAAATACGCGTGTTGGAAGCTCCCATCTCAATGATCTTTTGCGCTGTGTAAAGCGACTTCTCCGGTGTGTCGCCGGGCAGGCCGATCATCATTTGCAGTCCCAGTTCAAAGCCATACTGCAGGATCATCGCCGAAGCTTCTTCGGTTTGCCGGGCTGTATGTCCGCGGAACGATCTTAGCAACACCTCTTCGTCCATCGACTGGGCCCCTAGTTCAATGGTTGTCACCCTGTATTCTTTCAGTAGAGCTAAAATCTCTTTGCTGATATAATCGGGACGGGTGGAAAGACGGATGGCCTGTACGTCCCCACTGTCGAGGAATGGCTGAATAATTTTCAGAAACCGTTTTTGCTCCTCCGGCGGAATGCCCGTAAAACTACCTCCAAAAAAGCCGACCTCTACCACTCTGTCCTTTTGCTTAAACGAACGAAAATAATCTGTTATGGTTTGCCTGATTTCTTCCTCACCCGGAATGTGCTGATGTCCCGATATTTTCTGCTGGTTGCAGAACACACACTGAAACGGGCAGGCCAGCTCAGGAATAAAAACAGGTATGGTATAGTGTTTTAACATCAGGGGCTTAACAAATATTCACAAAATTGGTACAATTTTTTCAATACTTTTGCATTTATATAACAAACCACCAAAAATTTAAAACATTAATACCCTGTTAAAAATGAAGCACGTGCTAAAGAATTCAACAAGATTTGTAGTTATGTTGCTTATTGCGACCATTGCCCTGGGAGGAGCTACAAGTTGTAAAAGCAAGAAAAAACTGGCCAAAGAAGCAGCCGCAGCCGAATACGCCGCCAAAGTGGAGCAGGCCAAAAAAGATTTGAATGCCATTATCAACGAGGAAACCGACTGGACACTCGACCAGCAGGCTGAACGTGTGGCTACCATCAAATCATATAATATTGACGATAAAGAGGTTAAAGATCTGATCGTAAAAGCCGAGCAAAAAATAGAAGAACTGAGAGCCCGTAAAGCCGAAGAAGAGCGTTTAAGGCGTGAAGAGGAAGCACGCAGGAAAGCGGCACAATCCAAATTCTCGGTGTTGGATAATACCCTCGGTTCCATTGCCGGTTCTGCCACCTATGAAGAAGCCAACCGTAAGATTGTTGTTGCCATGCAAGAATTTGCCAGTCCCGATATTCCGGTACTGATCATCGTCAGTCAGGAGAACGGTGTGAACGACTATGACAGGCCAACCACTATTTCCAAATTCCTGAATTATCTGAAAGATAAAAAACAATACAAATACAAAGTAGAATCCGTCAAACGGGATACATTTGGGAAGATTACCGAATTAGAATTAATTGTCAAATATTAAGATTATGAAGAATATAGCCATCATATTGTTAGTTGCCATCGGATTTGGATTTAGTTTCCCCGTACTGGCGCAGGATAATTTAAGTCCCGAACGGAAGCAGGCCATCGACAGCCTGGCCATGGAAAAGGTTCGCGATCTGAGTAAATACATCACTATAATTGGTAGTAAAGAAACTCCCTGGAGTGAGGCCAACAGGGTGATTGACAGGGCCGAGGAACTGTTTATGCCGGGTAGTGAAATCGGCGTTTCGTCATTGGTCAGAGAAGAAATCAATTATTACGGTATTCGCGACTATTTCGAGCGCCTGATGCGTCTCAACTACAACAAAGTGGAGATCAGCTGGTACAACATCGAATATGTGAGCGACCTGCAGCGGCAGCCCGACGGGACCTATGTGGGCGTGATCACCATTTTCCAGAAATTTAAAGGTTATGACAAAGAGGGCCGCCTGATCTATCAGGATACGACCAAAAAAGATATCACCGTGTATGTAAAACGCAAAGAAACGCAAATCGGCGGCCGCCTGATCGGTTTCTGGGATGTGTTGCTGGGAGATATCCGTGTGAAAGAAACAACGAAATAGATATAGTTTAAGACAATGATCAAAACCGCTTCCGTTCAGGGAGCGGTTTTTTTATTGCTCCGGCTTATTCGTTTTTTTTCTGTGGATGGTAAATCCACTGTTATCGTTATAATTTTATAGCAATTAAGGGATAATTTTGCCCAAATTTGTCCGTTTTAGTAACAATAAACTAATTTTACCCCTCAATTTTAAGTAAATGAACAATCTCCAGAAAATATTCTTAGGCTTTTTATTACTGATTATTTCAGGACAGGTGCCGGCTCAGACAGGTTCATTCGGAAACTTCAGCGAAGATGAAACCGTGTTGTATGCTATGAACAAACAGGTGGGGCAGTTTATCAGGCGGTTTAATATGGAAGAAAACCCGTCGGGGAAACGTTTGTCGGAGAATGATAAAAATTATCACAACAACAAACTCCGCAAACAGATGTTGCCGCATATGTTCGATACATACAATCCCAGGACATCCGGAAAGCTGCAACAATATTTTATTGACGATGTGACCGATAAAAACCATCCGGTGTATCTGGAATTTCTCGATAAAAACTGGTATGCCGAAGTGTCGGCCACGTTTACAGCCAACGGTCAGGAGGTCAATATTATTTTATTTCTCACACTTGAAAAAGAAAACCTGGGATCGAAGTGGATCATCAGTAACGTTTATTACAGCTATTTTCCGCATCTGTTCCCATACACGGATGACAGTGTTCACCAGCTCTATTTTCTGCATCCGCAGAGCCACGAACTTGATTTCATGAACCTGCACAAAGCGCTGGAAGACCCGGCACACATCCAACTGTATGCTTCCGACGATTACAGGCCGGATTACCTGACACTCTTTTTCTATCAGATGAAGACAGGACAGTTAAAATTTGAACACATCGATTCTGTTAAGTTTCATTTTTTCCAGATAAAGAACTGGTATTTCGAATTGTCGTATTTTAACCGCAACGATACTAACTCGGGTTGGCTGATTTCAAATCTTAAATTTGTCAACGAAGAAGATAAAAAAGAACTCATTAAATCATTCAGACTATGTGCCGCCGACAAATAATTTTACTCTTTATCTTTCTGACATTTGCTTTCCGGACTGTGGCGCAGGAACCGGTGGAGTTAACGCAGGAAGAAACCGAAACATACAAAGAGCAATGCAAACAGATCATCCATTTTCTGGAAGGAACGCTCAACTTCCTCGGTGACGACGACCAGATGCCGTCGGAAAAAGATATCATCATCAATGAAAGCTATCTGAAGATTTTCAAAGACGATGAAGTGCAGGTAGAAGACGATCTGGATGAGAACCGGGAGATGCCTCTGAACAAAGATGTTCAGGCCTATCTGAAAGATGTGGATTTTTTCTTCAAAAAGGTAACCTTCAGTTTTGCGGTGGACAAAGTGGAGCAACTGGTTAACGAAAAAGGGGAAATCTATTACAAAGTAACGATGAACCGGAACCTGAAAGGGGTGACCATTGACAATGATACGGTGGACAACAACCTTGTCAGGTATGCCGAGATCAATCTTAACCCGCAGCAGAAAGACCTGAAGATTGTCAGCCTGTACACGACCAAGCTGAATGAAAGAGCTGAGTGGAAATACTGGTGGGACCATATGGCGGACGGCTGGAAAGAGTATTTTGGCCACGACGTTCTGTTGTTTGACACGTTGCCGTTCAACCGGATCGTAGGTTTCGGCGACAGCACGCTTATTGTGGAAAAATGGGTGGATTATATTGAAACAGACACTTTTCTGATACAAAACGGTGACACGATCAGGTACGACACGGTTATTGAACAATTGGTTACGGATCAGCTGTTCACGGTTACGGACACCGTAACCATCAGCGAGCCGGATACCATATATACGGACATTTCATCTGTGTATGAATACCTGGGAAGGTTTCGCGATACTGAAAAGGTTGATATCTCCAATAACATCATGATTGGGAATTTAGAGCCTCTGTCGGAATTAACAAACCTGAAAGAGATCAGTTTTGCGAACA
>Ga0256913_10000383_pt1 | contig 22841 bp, 20 predicted proteins | sample Axial_MatmetaG_FD_185970 | JGI IMG/M metagenome (GOLD analysis project Ga0256913, IMG submission 185970) | Deep-sea worm associated microbial mat communities from Axial Seamount, Juan de Fuca Ridge, Pacific Ocean - Axial_Mat | ecosystem: Environmental > Aquatic > Marine > Oceanic > Microbial... | reverse complement strand
GCATTTGTGTTATAAATGGATTTGTCTTTCACATATGTCAAAGGGCCGTCTTCCGTATCAAAAGGGATATGAGGAGCCGGTGCCAGATTGACGTTATGGTAAACCTCTTTACGTGCGGCGATAATTCTATAATTTGCCTCCGCACCCTGAGGAAGGGCGATATATTTACTTATTCCGGGTACATCAGGAGCTCCTTCGTTATTGGGAAGAAAAGACCCGGGTAGATATATGGTTTTGTATGCTTCCCCTTGATAATCCAATTCGCCAAAAACAAATGACGGTATGGAAAAATTAACCGTAACACCGGTATTTTTTTGTGCCTGAAGCGTCATTCCCTGAGCTCCCCAGTTATCACTGTATGTAACCACTTGCCCCGACCCCTGACTTATCATAAAAATAAGAGAGACGGTTAATACGTAAAAGAACTTTCTCATTATTAGTAATTTTGCTTGTTTTGTTTAAAAATATATACGTTTATTTGATAATAATCTTTTTAAGAATCCCTGTTTTATTTTCCGTAGTTATTACCCTCATCAAATAAGTGCCTGCCGGCAAATCTACGGATATTTTTACGGTTTTTTCATGATAATTGTTACTCTTGATAACAGCTCCTGATTGGTACATCATCATCACCTGTTCAACAACTGCATCGCTGACAATGGTAAACTGTCCGCTGTTAGGATTAGGATAAACCCATAATGTTCCGGCTTTCTTTTCCGCCATACCCGTACAATCATCTACAAAAATAGAATCCGCCTCCGAATTGACACATCCATTCTCATCTTCATACGTGTATATGATGAGATTCCATCCTAACGGAGCTTCTTCAGGTGAAAAGATGCCGTCAGGAGTTACAGCATCACCACTGTATATGCCACCTTCCGGAGTGGCTGTTAACTGAACAGGAGGTTCCTGATTATGACACAATTCTTCCGGCCAGTCACCCAAATTAATTTCAGGCAACTGATTTACCACTACTTCCACTTCACCGTTAGCTGTCTGTTCGCCGTCATTCACTGCCACCATGTAAAGAGTTGTCTGGTCAGGTGTCACTACAGGGTTTTGTGCAGTAGAGCCAAAACCTTCGGGATCTGAGGTCCAGCTAAAGGTATAACTTCCTGTTCCGCCGGTTACTTCGGCATTCAACTGAGCAGCTTCACCTGCACAAATTTCATCGGGGTCGGCAAATGCAGTTACTTCAAGTGTATCTCTGGCATTAATATAATCTTCCTTGGTCTCCGTATCCGAACCGTCGTTGTTGGTGGCAGTCAGTTCAACAGTATAAGCTCCGGCCTGGTCAAATATCACTTGTGGATTCTGAGAATTTTCATCTGTTCCTTCAACAAAAGTCACCGTTGACGGTGTGAACGTCCAGCTCCAGCTTGTCGGATCATTAGCTGACAGATCCGTAAAAGCTACCGTTTCACCTACAAGCGGCACCAGATTATCCGCTTCAAAGTCTGCAACAGGAGGTGTAGCCCCGCTAACGATATTCACCGAATAATCTTCCGCTTCGCCGTATGTAGCAGTTGTGCAGGGTTCCGGGTCATTATCAAATAATTCAGCCACACGCATCGTTGTTGTATTCGGACTTAATCCATCAGGTGCCTGAATATCAATGGTTAAAACATGCGTACCGTCAGTTCCGGGTGTTTGTCCCAGATCGTATGCTTCGCCCTCATCCGTAAAATCGCAGTTCATATTCCAGTCAATCCATGCCCACACATGCTGTACCCAGTTTCCGTTTACCGTTACCTCGACAGACAGCGTATAGGTCAGTCCGGTTTCCACATCTGTTGACAGGGAAGTGTAATCGCCATATCCGCCGTCTTCGGCATCCGTAGAATTGTCAATAGTGTTAAAGGTTACATTAGAAATCCAGTCATCCGCCTGATTGGAATAAGAAGTTTCGCAATAAGAACAATTGATTACATTAATATAATCTTCTTTCAGTTCCGTATCTGATCCGTCTGTATTGGTAACTGTGAGCGAAACATCATACGTACCCGGTGTATCATACGCTACGGCCGGAGGTGTCTGTCCCGAGTATGAAGATGGATCTCCTCCCGGAAACGACCAGTCCCATGTATCGGGATCGCAGGAAGACATATCTGAAAACGTAACAGAACCTCCCGCTATAACCGTTGTGGGTGATCCTGAAAAATCAGCAATAATATTTTGTACCGTAATATAATTCTCAATGGTCAGTATATCCGTGGTGTTGCCGTCGCCGACTTCAAGAGTCACATCATAGGTCCCAGCCGTGTTATAAACAACGGGTGGAGGCGTTTGTCCGGAATAAGTGGAAGGTGTACCTCCTTCAAATGTCCAGTTCCATGAGGTGGGGCTCCCTAAAGATTCGTCGGTGAAAGTTACAGAACCGCCTATACAAACCGCTTGCGGGTCGGCGGAGAATTGTGCGGTCAACTCGGGAGGAGCTATCTGGAAAACACCCACCTGATTTTTTCTCGTCCCGCCGTTAAAATATTCTCCTATTGTCCAGAAAGTGGCATCATCCGTCGGGTCTATCGTCATTTGTGCGTAATCACCGTAACGGCTTGACGGATCGGACTGGGTACCATTGACAATGACACCTTCAGCAATAGTCATATTTCCTGTCGGGTCGTTGGCATACCGGCCTGTATAACGCAAAGACGGATATTGCGATGAACTCACTACGGTATAAGCCATGGCTATATTGCCACTGGCATCCATACACATGTTTCCACAGAATGCGCTGTGACCGTCAGGCTGCGAGTAAGTACCTTCCTGATAGATTGTCCACGGATCACCGTCATTGTTCTGCCGTAATTCAAACCAGCGAATGCCGGCATGATCATCATTCCCGTCCAGGTCAACCACAAAATTGAAAATGGCCGAATTATAAGTCGAAAACCTCCTGTACTGTGCCATATACATAATCGTTGCCTGCAGAGCATCAACGTCAGAACCGGATGGTTGTGGCAGATTGGAGAAAGACCCTCCGTCGAACAAACCGTCAAAAGGTGTTGTGTTGATAATCTGCGGACTCGATATTGTCGAGTTTGCCGGAGTCGTCCAGTCAACATTGATCAACCATAATTTAAGATGATCGCTACTGACCCCCGACCATGAATCGTCCTGCATATAAACAATCGGAGCATCGCCTGCCGGAGGGAGGGTACTTCCGTTACAGTTAAATCCCAGAGGGCTGTAAAATCCACTGGTAACGATATCGGTCAGGGGAAACCCGACCATGAGTGCCGTCTGGTCTCCGTTGATAATTTTATCCCGCTCAATGGCAAAAACAACTTCACTGGTTCCTGCCGACCCCTGGTCTTTGTTTGCGGTGATATAATATCCGTCCGACCAAACGGAGAATTTGGGATAATCAGGACGTGTGTTTGTCTGAAAGAAGTAGGTGTACCACCCGTCATTCACCGGGTCTGGCCCCTGGCTGATAGCCACCAGAAAGCCATAAGGAGAATTATTATAATCAAATTCGGTGATGATAAAACGGTCGGCATACCGGTCGTACATTACAATCGGGTCTCCATCCGTTTGTCCGGGAAAAATATTACTTAGTGAAGCAGCATTAGTTAACGGATTACCCGACTTATCCCAGATACGGAAAGCCACATTCCAGGAATTTAAAAAATGATTAGGCCCCACTGCCCCGGTAGGATCAGTAGGATTCGACCCAGAACTAGCTGCTTCAAAAGTTAATATCAGGTCTCTTCCCGGACTTCTGCTTATTTGCTTTTGCTTTTCCCACAAGGGGTCATTCCCCCTGGGCAGCCCTTTCCCGGGAACCGATGTATTCTTCCCCCATCTTTTCGGGTTGAATTCCTGTTCTTTATTTTCAGCCTGTATAAATGTACCGTTGGCCATGCGTGATGCCAGTGAAGGCACTTCCACCATTTTTTCCGATCTAATGATCAGCGTTGCTTTCTGTTCGTTTTGCGTTTTCTGAGCTTTTATGCCTGCCGCTGAAAAAATGATAAATAATAACAATAAAATTGTCAAAGATTTGAATGTTTTCATAGTTGTTGGCAATTAATGATTTGGTTGCGATTTATTTATGATAAAAAACAAAAATAGAAAAAGATTGCGCCCCGCAGTATTTTTACATTTATTCTTTTCAGGAAATCTTGGACAGGACTTGGAAATTAATGCAAAATATAAGGTGATAAAAAGTGAAAAGGACAGTTTTGGAGCTGTCCTTTTCGTTTCCCAGATTAACTAAAACCATTGCCTATGAAAATAGGATAATCACTTGTTAAGACTACCTGTTTTTTTAAAAGGTTGCACTTATCCTGAAAAAAAATAAACTTTTTTTAGAAGCAATACTTTAATCAGCTTTCTCACAGCGCATTATCATTAGAAAACCTGTTGCTTAATTGATAATATTTCTCGGATTCTAAGTCTTAAACAAATCCTTCAAAAAAAAGAAACAGAAATCCTTAATTTAGCACGCATAAAGAATTTATTATAAATACCCCAGCCATGCATAAAGAATTAATCACTGAAAATGGAACCGTTCACTATACCATTCAGGGGAAAGGCCCTGTCATTGTTTTCCTGCACGGCTTCCTGGAAGATCATACCATCTGGAATAATTTTTCGGATTCATTATCCGCCAATTATACCGTCATTTGCATTGACCTTCCCGGTTTCGGACAAAGTGACGTATTCAGCGACAATCATTCCATGCATTTCATGGCTGGGAAAACGGCTGAGATTCTGGAGCAGGAGCACATCGAGCAATGTCTTCTTGTCGGTCATTCCATGGGAGGTTATGCCTCGCTTGCTTTTGCCAAATACTATACGGATAAACTGAATGGACTCGTACTGTTTCATTCGCAGGCTGCTGCCGATACGGCCGAAGGAAAAAAGAACCGCGACCGTACTGTCGACATAGTAAACAGCAATCACACCGGTTTTATCACTTCTTTTATCCCTTCATTGTTTGCCGAAGAAAATGCAGCACGTTTCTCCAAAGAAATTGAACAGTTGAAACTCACCGGCCTCCGTACACCTAAGGAAGGCATTACAGCAGCCCTGAGAGGTATGCGCGACCGCGAAGATCATCGTGAAACGCTTACAATGCTGGATGTTCCGGTTTATTTTATCGTTGGAAAAAAAGATTCACGCATTCCGGCGGAAGTTATTTTGCCCCAGTTACAACTACCAAAGAATAGCGAAGCTCTTATAATGGATCGTGTCGGTCACATGGGTTTTATCGAAGCCCGGGAAAAGACCTTTTTAGCCATCGAACATTTTGCAGAACGACTTTTTAAAAAATATTAGAAATCGCTTAACCTGTAATTAGCTATTAATAAGCGATGAAATCAGTGATGATTCGTAAATTTCTTGTTTGTAAAAGCGCAAAGGACACAAAGTTTTTTATCAATTAGGCATCCCGCACGAGCTTATTTATCAACTGCTAACAGGAATTTGACAAAATACAGAAAAACAAATCCTTTAACCTTTTAACTTTTGCCTTCAAACTTTTACCTTTTGCCTTTTAACTTATCCCTTTTGCCTTTTGCCTTTTGCCTTTTGCCTTTTTACTTTTTACTTTTTACTTTTACCCTGCCTTCTCTAACTTACCACGTACAACTACAATTTACTGATCCGGTCAAGCATCATACTGATCAGTTTCTGCATACTCGATTTATAATCGGGGTTGAAATCTCCTGTAATCCTGTTGGCAATAATGTCGCAAACCGTCATGGCCTGGTGGCCCAGCATAGCTGAAAGGCCATATAAAGCAGAGGTTTCCATCTCAAAATTTGTGACCTCGGAACCATTAAAATGGAATTTCCCGGCCCGGTCAATGATGGTGTTGTCGGTTACGTTCAGGCGCATTTCGCGACCCTGCGGAGCATAAAATCCCGGTGCTGTCAGGGTGATACCTTTACGCAGTCCCTCTCCGAGTTTTTCAATTAAATCTTTTGACCCTTTGACGGCATAAGGTTTCGGCAGATCGCGGTCCCAGTTGAGCTGGTTAATAAAACTGGAGGTCATTTCACGTTCTATGATAAGCGGCCCCTGTTGGTAGAAATAGATCAACCCGTCCAGCCCCAGTCCGTATTCCGACACGAGGTAACTTTCCACTACCGGAATATCCGGCTGCAACGCTCCGGAAGTACCGATACGTATCAGGTTCAAACTCGTCAGGTTTTCTTTGACCTCCCTGGTTTCAAAATCGACATTGAACAGGGCGTCCAGTTCCGTCAGTACAATCTCAATATTGTCTGTCCCCATTCCCGTGGAAAGCACGGAAACCTCTTTTCCTTTGTAAGTTCCCGTAAAAGTGTTTATCTCCCTGTTCTGTCCTTCAAACCTCACCTCGTCAAAATAAGTCGAGATCAGTTTTGCCCTGCCCGGATCACCGACCAGAATGATGGTCTCCGCCACATCGCCGGGAGCCAGGTTCAAATGATAAATCTTCCCGTCTTTATTTAATACCAGTTCTGCTTTTCTCATACGATTTTGAATAATTTTGCAGCAAAGCTAAGGATTTCACAAAAATAATACCTGCAGGTTTAAATTACTTTAACAAAAAGACAACCTGAGGTGTGGATACAAAAAACAAAAATATGACGGCGGAAATAATAAGTATAGGAGACGAACTGTTGATCGGGCAGGTGGTGAACACCAATGCTTCGTGGATCAGTGCAGAACTGAACAAATCAGGCATCAGTGTAAGCCGGATCACTGCTATCGGCGACAATGCCGAAGACATCAACCAAGCCCTGAGGACAGCCTGTGAAAAAAATGACATTGTTTTGCTGACCGGCGGTCTAGGACCCACAAAAGACGACAAGACCAAGAAAATTCTGGCTGCCTATTTCGACTCCGGCATGATCTTTCACGAACCGACGTTCGAACGTATCAAAAAGCTGTTCAAAGCCCGCAACTTTGACCTGACGGCCATCAACCGGCAGCAGGCCGAGATCCCGGAAAAATGCACACCGCTACCTAATGTCAACGGCACGGCGCCGGGCATGTGGTTTGAAAAGAACGGTAAAGTCATTGTCTCGATGCCCGGCGTTCCTTTCGAAATGCAGCCGATGGTCACTAACGAAGTGATACCGCGCCTGCAGAAAAAATACAAGCTCCCGTTCATCTACCACAAAACCATTATGACACACGGGATGCCTGAATCAAAACTGGCGGAGAGGATCAAAGAGATTGAAAACAATCTGCCGGAACATATCAAACTGGCTTACCTGCCCCAGCCCGGCATTGTAAGGCTACGACTGTCGGCTTCCGGCCCCGATAAAAAAAAGCTGGAAAAAGAAGTGAACGATTATTGCCGTAAGTTTCTGGAGGTCATACCGGAACTAATCTTCGGCTACGATGACATTACACTGGAAGAAGTCGTCGGGCAATTGCTTAAAGAGAAGAACCTAACGGTCTCCACAGCTGAGAGTTGCACCGGCGGTTACCTTGCTCACCTGATCACGAGCATTCCGGGCAGCTCGGAATATTACAAAGGGTCTGTTATTTCATACGCCAATGAAGTGAAAATGCAGGAACTCCATGTTTCGCAGGCTGACCTCGACACTCACGGCGCTGTTAGCAGGCAGGTAGTGGAGCAGATGGCAGCAGGTGTCAGGAAGAAACTGGGCACCGATTATAGCCTGTCTACTTCGGGCATTGCCGGCCCTGACGGCGGCACGGAAGAGAAACCCGTTGGCACGGTATGGATAGCCCTGGCCGGACCGAACGGCGTTCAGTCAAAGCTGTTTCATTTCGGCGAACATCGCCAGCGCAATATCAGACGGTCGGCACTGGCAGCATTGGATATGCTGCGGCTGGAATTGGCGGGAGATACAAAATCTTGCTGACACTCTTAATTTGGAAAAGCGGAATTAGGTTATAGATTATGCTAATGGAAGATTTCAATGTGATTTATCAGACCTGGGCAGAATGGTCGAGGTTTGAATTCTGGTTTTTGGGTCGAAAAAAAAATAAACATCCAAAAAGCTGCGGGACTCATTCCCCGGCCTTGTTTCCATTCAATTAAATACTAAAATTTACGCGTCAGGTTTTTGGGCATCAGCGCTTTCCGTTTCAATGCGCCTATCTATTTTTTTGAATAATCCCTGCAACACTTTTCCGGGACCAACTTCGATAATTTTTTTAGCACCGTCGGCCAGCATATTCTGCATTGTCTTTGTCCACCGTACGGGCGATGTCAACTGGGCAATCAGGTTTTTCTTAATGATTTCAGGATCAACCACAGACTGCCCGGTTACATTCTGATAGATGGGACAAATACCTTCGTGAAATTTTGTGGCATTGATGGCTTCTGCCAGTTCAATAGCTGCCGGCTCCATCAGCGATGAATGAAAAGCACCGCCCACTTTCAGGATCATGGCCCTTCTGGCTCCCGCTTTCTGTAGTTCTTCCACCGCTTCTTCCACACCCGACACTGTGCCTGAGATAACGAGCTGTCCCGGACAGTTGTAATTGGCTGGCACCACAATATTTTTAATTCCGTTACAAACACGTTCTACCACCTCATCATCCAGACCAATGATAGCGGCCATCGTTGAAGGCTCCAGTTCACAGGCTTTCTGCATGGCCGATGCCCGCTTAGCTACCAGTTTCAACCCGTCTTCAAAAGAGAGGGTTTTGTTGGCCACCAGGGCAGAAAATTCACCCAGCGAATGACCTGCCACCATATCGGGTTTGAAATCATCTCCCAGCATACGTGCCAAAATGACCGAATGGAGAAATATTGCAGGTTGTGTTATATTCGTTTGTTTCAAATCTTCTTCCGTTCCGTCGAACATTACATCCGTGATCTTGAATTTAAGAATGTTGTTGGCTTTCTTAAACAGATCTTTGGCTTTGGACGACTTTTCGTAAAGATCTCGTCCCATTCCGACGTACTGAGCTCCCTGTCCGGGAAAAACATATGCATTCATGCGGCAGCGGTTTTATTATTTTCGGTTTCCGAAAAAGCGGAGCAAAAATAGAAATAAATTAATAAAGTCAAGATATAATGTGAGGGCACCCATAATAGTCACTTTCCGGGCACCTTCACTTCCCGGTTCCACCTGGCTGCCGATACGCTTCAGTTTTTGCACGTCATAAGCCGTTAAACCCGTAAACACCAGCACCCCGATAAAACTGATAATATAATCCATCGTTCCGCTGTGCAGGAACATATTCACCAGACTGGCAATAATGATGCCTATCAGTCCCATGAACATAAGGCTGCCGAAACGGGTCAGGTCGGTCTTGGTAGTATATCCCACCACGGCCATTGTTCCGAACATACCCGCTGTGATCAGGAATGTTTTGGCAATAGAAGCGCTTGTGTAAAGAATGAAAATAGAGCTAAGGCTGGCGCCCAGCAGTATGGAAAACAACAGAAACACGAGGATCATCGTGGAGGCCGACATACGCTGATAGCCTGCCGACATCCAGAACACCAGCCCCAGCGGTGCCAGCATGACCACCCAGCCCATAAAAGATAAGCCGCCGGTTTCCAAATTATATAACATCCCCATCAGGTCGGCACTGGAGGCAAACAGCCAGGCAGTTGTAGCCGATACGGCCAGTGCCAGAAACATCCACATGAACACGCCCGACATAAACGTGGCGGTCACAGGATAAGCTTCGCTTCTCTGTGCATAATTTTTATTCAATGTATCCATAGCAACAATTTGTTTTAGTTTACGATAATTTTGACGATATCAGGCTGATAAACTCGGCCCTTGTTTCGGCACGTTCGAAAGCGCCTGTAAAATCCGATGTAGTCGTCACCGAATTCTGTTTCTGCACCCCCCTCATCGCCATACACAGGTGGCGGGCTTCAATCACCACGGCCACTCCCAACGGGTTAAGCGTATTCTGAATGGCATCCTTAATCTGCGTTGTCAGCCGCTCCTGCACCTGCAGCCTTCTCGAATAGGCCTCCACCACGCGGGCAATCTTGCTCAGGCCTGTAATGTAGCCGTTCGGAATATAGGCCACATGCGCCTTACCGATGAACGGGATCATGTGGTGCTCACACATCGAAAAAATTTCTATATCCTTCACGATCACCATCTCCCGGTAATCTTCTTTGAACTTCGCCGAGAGCAGGATCTCTTCAGGATTGTGGTCATATCCCTGTGTCAGGAACTGAATGGATTTGGCCACCCTGAAAGGGGTTTCCCTCAGTCCTTCCCGCCCGGGATCCTCACCGATCAGTTTTAATATTTCTTTATAATGTTGTTGGAGTTTCTCCAGTTTCTCGGGGGCGAATTTTTCAATCTTTTCATACCCCAATAATTCTTTCGGTTTGTCCATTTTTACGATTTAAGCCATTATACTGTCAAAAAAAATGCCAAGCAGATTTTTATGAACGATTATTTAATCCCCAAAATATTCTACAAAGTTATTTTCCGATTCCGTCACCTTAACACTATGAAGCTGAACATTTAATGATTTCACATACGGTTCCAACTCCTGCCATATACCGACTGCCAGATTTTCCGTTGACGCCAGTTTTCCCTGCATAAAGTCCACTTCCAGGTTAATATTTTTATGATCCAGCTTGCTGATTACCCGCTCGCGGATAACGGCACTCAGTTTTTTTAGATTGGCCAGAAAACCCGTTTCGGGATCCACATCACCTTTCACTGTAACGAACAGCTCATAGTTATGCCCGTGCCAGTTGGGATTGGAACATTTTCCGAACACTTCCAGATTTTTTTCATCAGAATAATCAGGCCGGAACAGCCGGTGTGCCGCGTTGAAACGTTCTCTCCTGGTAATATAAATCATAAAAAATAACTTAGGGGAGCAAAAGTAATCATAAAAACTTCATTAGGTTGGAGCCGGCCAACATCTTTTTCGTTTTACAAAGAGATGGACAGGCGAAGCAATACAAAGCAATTTGGAAGACTGGAGGAGTGGATGACCGGATGGATAAACCAGGATTTTAAGAATAATCCGGCGCAGAAAGAATCATAAACAATCCGCGAAAATCCGTGTCAAGAAAACAACATCCTGATCCTGAAATTCACCTACTGATGTTATTTCGCGCCGGGAGGAAGAACGGAAAGGACATTTAAGTATTTTTGCAAAAATTTATATCGATGCTGCAACTGAATTTTATCCGTGAGAACAAGGACCTTGTTGTAAAAAGGTTAAAAATAAAAAATTTCGACGCCTCCGTGATCATCGAAGAGATCATTAAACTGGACAACAACAGGAGGGCGACCCAAAAGAACCTTGACGACCATCTGGCGAAATCCAATCTCCTGGCTAAAGAGATCGGCCGCCTGTTCAAGGAAGGGAAAAGGGAAGAGGCCGAAAAGGTGAGAAAAGAATCCACCGAGATGAAAACACTGGCCAAAGAGCTGGAACAATCGCTGAACAACATTGAAAAAGAGCTGAGCGAAAAGCTGGTAGAGTTGCCCAACGTCCCGCACGAAAGTGTACCTCCTGGCAAATCAGATGCCGACAACGAACTGGTGTATGAAGAAGGCACCCTGCCGCAGCTTGCCGACAACGCCCTACCCCACTGGGAGCTGGCTTCGAAATATGACATCATTGATTTTGACCTCGGCAGCAAAGTAACCGGTGCCGGCTTTCCGTTCTATAAAGGACAAGGCGCCCGGCTGCAGCGTGCGCTGATCAACTTCTTTCTGGATGAGGCACTGGATGCCGGTTACTATGAGATACAACCTCCCCTGCTGATCAACGAGGATTCGGGATTCGGCACAGGACAGCTGCCCGACAAAGAAGGACAGATGTACTATGTAGGCGAAGACAACCTCTATCTGATTCCCACGGCGGAAGTACCCGTTACCAACATCTACCGCAATGTGATCCTGAAAGCCGAAGAGCTGCCGGTAAAGAACGTCGCTTATTCCAACTGCTTCAGGCGCGAAGCAGGCTCTTACGGCAAAGACGTGCGGGGGTTGAACCGCCTGCACCAGTTCGATAAAGTGGAGATCGTACAGATCGCCCTGCCCGAACATTCGTACGATATCCTGGAGGAGATGAAAGAGCATGTGGCAGGCCTGCTGCGTAAACTGGAGTTGCCTTTCCGCATCGTCAGACTGTGCGGTGGCGACCTCAGTTTCACCTCGGCCCTGACCTACGACTTCGAAGTCTATTCGGCGGCACAGAAACGGTGGCTGGAAGTAAGCTCCGTCTCCAATTTCGAAAGCTTCCAGGCTAACCGGATGAAACTGCGCTATAAGGGAACTGAAGGCAAAGCGAAACTTGCCCACACACTCAACGGAAGTGCCCTGGCTCTTCCCCGTATCGTGGCCGCCCTGCTCGAAAACAACCAGCATGAAGAGGGCATCAACATCCCCGAGAAACTGAGACGTTACACAGGTTTCGATAAAATCAGCTAAGCATGAAAATCAAAGCCGGACAGGGCCTTATTGTTTTATTGCTTTTCCTGCTGACTTCCTGCACGGTCAGCGAGCAGCAACGTTTTTATCTCGGCAAGATCGACAGTCTGCAGACGGTACTGGACTCGGCAACAGCCCGCTATCTGGAGCTGGACACCCTGAAGATAGCGCAAGCCGAAACTACGATAAAGCAACATCTGGTACAATTTGAGCAACTGGACACCATCGTGAGCGATACGGCCAAAATATACGCTTTCATCGAAAAATCGCTGAAGAAATTTGACGGGGAAAGAGAGAAAATCAATGAAGAGATTGTTTATACAAACAGCCAGTTGCAGGCGCTGCGGCACGATGTCCGGAAAAACGAACTGACGGAAGAAGAGATGCAGCGGTATTACGGCGATGAAGAAGAAGCCGTACACAATTTGCTCGACAAAATGTGGTTTAACAAAGAGAGTGCCGAATATCAGCTGAAATCGTTTGACTATCTGCACGAAAAGATTGAAAAGATGCTGGGGAGATACGAAAATAAAGACCGATGAGCCGCCTGAAAACATATACAATAGTCTTCCTGTTTCCTTTTTTGATGACGGGGGTTTTGCCGCAGGCATCGGCACAAAATCCTGTGATCTCGCTGGAACGGCTGCCGCAGCAAGGCTCGTCGAAAGAGCAGCTGGCACTGAAATATTACAAAAACAAAGACTACGAAAAGGCTGCAGAACTGTTCTCACAGCTTTACAAGGAGAAGCCTACAGGTCGTTATTACATCTACTATTTCAACAGCCTGCTATACCTGAAAGACTACAAAACGGCGGAGAAACTGGCCAAAAAGCAGCGGAAGCTGACCCCCGGCTACAGGTACGAGGTGGACCTGGCCTATGTATATGAGATGCAGGGAGAGAACAAAAAGTCCAAAAACATCATCCGGAAGCTGCTGAACGAGCTGCCGCAGGATCCGGGACGTGTCAGGCAGCTGGCTGTGGCACTGCAAAACAAAGGGTATTACGAAGAGTCGCTGGAGGTGTACCGCAAAGCCCAGCAGATGAGTGAAGATCGCGACTACTACATGGAAATGGCCGGCGTTTACCGGGCCAGCGGCGATTTCGGCAAAATGTTCGACGCCTACCTGCAGCACCTTAGCAACAATCCTGCCGACATGCAGTTGGTGAAAAACAGGATACAGTATTACACCCGTTTTGACGTGGACGGCAACATGTCGGAGATGCTGCGCAAAAAACTGCTGGAAAAAGCGCAGGCCGAGCCCGGCAATCTGGCCTACGGCGAGATGTTGCTGTGGTATTCGCTGCAGACCAAGGACTTCGACATGGCGTTCCGGCAGGCACGCGCCCTCGATATGCGTTTCGGCGACCGCGACGAAGACTTGCTGGGACTGGCAGAGATCGCCCTGTCGAATGGCAGGTATGACATAGCAGTAAAGGCATACAATTACGTAAGAAAAAAGAAATTCGACACTCCTTATTATCTCGAAAGTTATGCCGGCTGGTATCATGCGCTGGTGAAAAAGGCGGATGCCAACCTGAACACAGATACCAAAACCTACAAAGAGCTGCAGAAAGAAGGCGAAAAAGCTCTCGAAGAGCTGGGACTGAACAACGAAACTGTTTCCATTGCCGAAGACCTCAGCCGCGTGCTGGCCTACCACCTGCACGATTATGATGCGGCGCTGGCACTGCTCGACAGAGCCGGCAAGGTGGAGCCGATGAACCAGTTCACCAAAGCCAAGCTCAAGCTGCTGCATGCCGACCTGCTGATGATGCAGGACAAAGTATGGGACGCCAGCCTCCTCTATGCACAGATAGAGCAGGAGATGAAGCACGAGCCCATAGGCCACGAAGCCAAACTGCGCAATGCCAAACTATTTTATTACAAAGGCGAATTTGCCTGGGCACAGACGCGCCTCGACGTGCTGAAATCCGCCACTTCCAAACTGATTGCCAACGACGCCATGGAGCTGTCGCTGTTTATCAACAATATCCTGGAAGAAGACACCATGGGCTTTACGCTGCGGATGTTCGGCACGGCCGACCTGCTGTTCAGCCAGCAGCAGTACGACTCGGCCCTCGTGTGGCTGGACAAAATAGAAAAGTTCCCCGGTGGCCCCAACAGCGCCCAGTATGTACTGTACAAAAAGGCGAATATCTTTTTTGCCGAACACAACTACGCCACCGCCGACTCACTCTACGGACAGCTTTACACTTACTATCCGCAAAGCATTAAAGCCGACAACGCCCTGTTCCTGCGCGCCGAACTCAACCGGCTGTATCTCAACAAACCCGAAAAAGCCATGGAACTCTACCTGAAACTCATGACCGATTACCCCGACAGTATGTATGCGGGTGAAGCCCGGCTCAGGTACAGGGAAATGCGAACAGAAGAACAACCCGGCCAGGAATAAAGTTCCTATAATAGTTTTATCACTCCATGGTCACCCGATATCTACCCGCTCAATCTTGAACATTTCCCAAATCATCTTATATTTACCTGACAATTTGCCGGAATAGTTAGTTTTCAATCAAACTGCCGGCAACTAACTTTAGAAACTAATGAAATCACTCCTCTATTTTCCCATATTTTTGTTGTTAGTGCTGTTCATGAGCTCCTGTGGTAAAGAAGACAACCCACAGGTCATCAGGAATGACAACGCCTGGCAACTCACACATTCAAACGGAAAAAGTGCCCAGAATCCCTGTTTCTCACCTGACGGGCAGTATCTTGTATTTACGCGCTTCCTGGATGGTTATAACGAAGGCCCGTCGGAGATTGTCAAAATCAGGGTGGACGGCACAGAAGAACAGCTTATCGTTTCCGCGTCAAATGCCGGCAATGTGACCGTACCTGCCGGCTGCTGGGTGGGGAGTGAGATCTGTTTTGCTTCCGACAGGGCCGGACTGGCCGATGAGATATGGCTCGTCAACGACGACGGAACCAAGCTGCGGCAGATCACCACACACCCAGAATCGGGAGGCATCTACTACATTGAACCCGTTTTCAATCCACAGAACAGCCGGCAGATTGTATTTGAGTATGTCACCGGAGAAAATGACGCCACGGCCATTCATCAGATTGCTTTTCTCAACGTCAGCACGGGAGAAGTCACTCTTTTGACAGACGGCTCCCGCGACGACCGCCTGCCGGGCTGGAGCCGTGACGGAAAGAAAATCCTCTTTCAGCGCAACGAATACGGACACGAAAACGGATGGAAAGTCTATACGGCAGACATAGACACTTCAGACATCAGCCTGTCAGACATTACGGCGGTTAACTCTGCCGATATTGACCAGACCGATTGCTCGTGGTATTACGACGACTGCTACATTCTGACCTCATCTTATTTTGACGGTTCGATGATGCCTAATATTTTTCTGTTGCCCGTTGACGAAGGAAGTGCCGTTAGAATAACCAACACAAGCACCAACGAAGACGGTGCTCCCGCCTGCTCTCCGGACGGACAGAAAATCGCCTTCGAATCGCATTACGGGGAAGACGAAGAATTTTCTTCCGAAATCTGGATCATTAAGCCATAACAAAACACGATCTATCAAAAACATCTGATGAATAACATCTTCTAAATCCGGATAATTAGTACCTTTATAGTTTACCTTTTTACGAAACTGCAACCTGACCTTAAACACAAGCCGTTAACTACGAAATGATCCTGATTGTTAACAGAAAAACAAAATGAAAAAAGTAATCATTATAACAATGGCAGTAAGTATGCTGCTTGCCTGCCACAAAGACGATGAGCGCGCCCCGCTGACTTCGGCCACACTGAACGGCATAAAAATATCCTACTTCATGTATCAGATCCAGGGACTGGAAACGCATGCAGCCATAGATTTGCTTGCGGCAACGGATTATGACATGCTTATCGTGGAACCCGGGTTTAATTTTAAAGAAGACCCTTACGATGTTGCCTACCTGGTCAACCGGTTAAAACAAAAACCCGACAGCAGCAAACGCCTGCTGCTGGCTTACATAGACATAGGTGAAGCTGAGGAATGGAGGACTTACTGGAAAGCAGACTGGAGAGCCCCCACGGAAACACAACACGGTTACCCTGACTTTTTAATCACCACAGATCCCGACGGATGGGAGGGAAACTATCCGGTGGCCTACTGGGACACGGCCTGGCAGAACATCTGGCTGGGCGATGACGGTTACATCAACAGCATAGCCTCTTACGGCTTCGACGGTGTCTATCTCGACTGGGTGGAAGCCTATGATGATGACAATATAAGAGACTTTGCCGCCACGGAAGGTGTCAACACCGAAAACGAAATGATGGCCTTTGTGGAAAGGATAAGAAACGCCGGAAAAGCAGTCAATCCCGGTTTTCTGATTGTAGTCCAAAATGCCCCTTACCTGATTGATACCGATCCGGGATATTACACTTCCATCATTGATGCCCTGGCCACCGAAGATACCTGGTTTTACGGAGAAGGCGATGCTGACTGGAATTCGTCAGAAGCCGGAGACATGGAAGGAGGAGAAAGACACTCAGGTGACTATTCGACCGAAAGCAGAATTGCCCAGAACAAAAAATATCTGAACAATGGCCTTCCTGTTTTTACCGTTGACTATTGCATCTCAGATAAAAATGCTGATTTCGTCTATAACGAATCACGGTGGAACGGATTTATTCCGCTTGTTACAAGAGTTTCACTTTCCGAAATTACGGAAACACCACCGTTTTAATAATAAATTATGATGAAGAACCTAAAAATGATGACTGCTTTTCTCATCGTTACAATGATGAGTTTATCAGCCTGCAACAAAGACGACGAGGACCTTAACAGAAACGATGATGCCGTCAAATTAGACATTGAGCTGTCGGGGAGCCTGCAGAACCCCGCTTTTTCACCCGACGGAAAAACTATTGTATTCACCTGCTTCAGGAAAGGGTACAACCGGCCGCCCTCCGACCTGTACACTTATAACCTGGAGACCAAAGAGCTGAAAGTTCTGACAGCCGAAGGCAGCAGTAATGTCAATCTGCCGGGCTCATGCTGGAACGATGCCGTTGATGCCGTTGTTTTTTCTTCGGACAGGGAACCACACGATGAAATCTATATGATAGCCGAAGACGGCACCACAGGAGATGAAGTCCGTGTCACCAACAGGCCCGACAGCGTCGCCTATGAACCGACTTTCTCTCCCGACGGGCAGTGGGTTGTTTTTGAGTCACACAAGCTGGATGAGGAGAAAAACGGGCTGATCACCAAATACAGGGTGGACGGAACCTCCGATTATATACCCCTGACAGCGCCCGGTGAAGACTGTAAGCAGCCGAACTGGTCGCCGGCAGGAGACAAAATCCTGTATCAGAAAGAAGAAGGCGGGCAGTGGGACATCTGGTTGATGAACACGGATGGAAGCGGAAAAATAAAGGTCACCGAATTTGCCGGCAGCAAAACCGACGCTGCCTTTACCGCCGACGGGCAGAGCATTATCTTCAGCGCCGAGAACGACGATGTTGAACTGGCCAATATTTACAGGGTGTCCGTTTCAGGAGGGCAGCCTGTGCGCCTGACCAACTATGCGGGATATGACGGGGCCCCCTCCGTTTCTCCCGACGGGACCAAACTGATTTTCGAAACATCAGCCAAAGACCCCGACAAAAGCAGCGGCACGCAGCTGTGGATGCTTGATTTATAGAAGTTTTCTGAACCTCACTTTTACTTGCTGCAATATTTCGCGGACGGAATTAACGGAAATCCCGTGGATTTCGGCTATCTGTGTCTCCGTCAGCCGTGCCGACACAAAATGATCTGTTACCGAACGGCTGAGTTCCGGCAGGTCGGTATAAGTTTTACCGATTCGTTTCCTTTCCTGCTCTGTCAGTTTCCTGCCGCCCGACAATTCAAAGCTGTCTGCCAGATCATCAATCTGTTCGTTTTCCAGCAGCAGTATTTTGTCTTTATAATCATCCGCATGATAAGAGATGTCGTCCAGTTCTTCTATCATCACCAGATCGCCGTCGGCATCTACCGTATAATCTTCCTGTAACTCTTTGTTCTCCTGAGCCAGCAAGGTTTCGACCGAAACCACTTCGCCACGGTGTTTTTCTTTCAGCTCATCCAGCACTTCCCTGGCCAAGGCATACATCCTGATTTTCAGCTTTTCGGGCTCTGCCAGATGGTCCCCGTATGCCTCAAAGATCCGCAGATACACTTCATCCACTATTCCCTGTGCCGAATACATATTCCGCGGCACATCCCCGTTCCATTCCATCTGACGGAGTTTCCGACGAACCATCTTCCGCAAATGCGGCAGGAAATTGTTCAGTAGAACATTAAATTCCCTTTTGTTACCTTGTGATTTATGTGTCTGTAATTTGCTTATATCAACTGTCATTTTTTCACCCTCCTTTCCTGATTTTTTATAAATACTTCCTGAAAATTCCTTAGTCAAAAAAAATACCAAAACCGGTACTGTCAGCCGTAAATAAATTTGTAAAAATGTTAAGTGCCGAATCTATTCTGAAAACCATGCCCGAGTTTGCTTATGTGTTTAACAAGCATAACGAATTGGTATTGTGGAACAAAAATCTGGAATCAGTCCTGGGCTACACAGAAGAAGAATTATATAAAAAAATGTTTTTGATTTCATGGAAGAAAAGGCTAAGGACAGCAATATTAAAGCCATAAACAAAATATTTGATGATAAAACAGAGCAATCCTTAGAACAGAATATACTTACAAAAACAGGAAAAAACATATCGGCAGGTTCGAGCTGGCCAACGGAGGCACGCTGTTTCTGGATGAGATCGGAGAAATACCCATCGAACTACAGTCGAGGCTGCTACGCATACTTCAGGAAGGAAAATTTGAACGGATCGGCAGCTCCAAAACCATCGAAACAGATTTTCTTAAATGTAAAGATCCGTTCAAAGAACTATTTGATAACAGCAGATAAAAAAAGTACGTTTACTGCGACTATTTTAGAAATAATCGTACTTTTAAACTCTAATCTGGAAAAGACAGATAACTATATATACATATGCCCTAACCAGCATGTACAGTACATCATATATATAAAAATAATTTGACGTCACATTTTAAACACGTATTATGAAAAATCTATCTTTCCCGAGTTTTGAACATTTAAATTATAACAAAGTAAAATTTCAAATTGTTTTAACATTATTCATTTTACTTTTTTCTTTTAATAATAAGGCAGTGAGTCAGGAATGGTTGTTCTTTCCGGAAGATATTTCTGCTAACCGGGTTGACATTGGAGATTTGGATGTTGCAGGTAATCAAATAACAGTTGAAGCATTGATTTCATCAACACAACCAGAACAAAATGCCGCGTACAACATTGTATCAAAACATCGATTTTATAGTGATGTCAATTATCTTTTACGTGCAGGTAGTTTTCAAATCACAACAACCAGTGGTTTTATTTCGGTAGAAAATCCTATAACATTATGTCCTGACTCAACTTATCATGTTGCCGGCTCTTATGATGGAGACAGTGTGAGATTCTTTGTAAATGGCACTCAGGTAGCTTCAGTAAACTGGTCAGGAGATCTGATTTTAAACGAATATACTACTTCAATAGGAAACCGGTCACTTGATCCAACGGAACAATACCACGGATATATTGATGAGGTTCGTATTTGGAATATAGCACGAACTCAGGAAGACATTTATAGTAACATGTACAATATCACTGACCCGCAGCAAGAATCAGGATTACTGGCCTATTATCAATTTGAGGGTAATTACGTCAATGTCCAGGGAAACTCATCCTGGAATGGGGTTGCTGTCGGTACCGATTTTTCCTTTGCTGAGAATCCTTATTTCAATGGATTGGTATCAGGTAATTTTTGTGGCCCTTCAGGTTACAATGAAGTGTATTCAGAATCAAGCATTAATTTTTCCCCTAACCCGTCAAGTAATAAAATAACATTTACCAAAGATGTTGAATACGTAATAATATACAATCCGTTAGGAAAAGTTATCCTGAATAAAAAGCTAACAAGTAATACAATTTCAGTCGCAAGATTAAATAAAGGAATTTATATTGTGGAAATGATTTCAAACAACACACGAGTCAAAAGAAAGCTTATAATTAACTAAACCGTCAAAGGTGCAGACTTGCTGTGTCCATGCCTTAAAAGATGAAATCCACAGGGCACTTTGTAAAGACAGAAATAAGAAAAATAATCGTTCGGCACACAACAGATTCAAACAATTAGCAAACGTTCAGATAACTGAAGAATCAAAGTTTGTATCATTTAAATTCTATTATTAAAAAGAGAAATAATCTGATAATAAATACCAACAACTGATAAAAAATATTGAAGTACAGCAACGAAAGACTTTTTTTCTGCCTTTCGATATTTACCTGCCCTGTTTTGAATATCCCGTAAATCAACTTATCTTTACGGCAAATTAAGCATAGTGATTGGCCTTTAGCAGACTACTGTCAGCCATAAATAAATCGGAAAAATATTAAAAATCCGGGGCGTTGATCCGGCCATTATATTAACATTACAACCTTTGAAACAAACGGAAAATTAAAGATTCGGATGTGTGCCCGGACAGCCGTTTTATCATCGAGTACAATATCTGTCAATACGTTACTTCAGGGTTGGAACTGGAAATTATCAACGGACACAACTGGCAGGTAAGTGACGATAAAGATGAGGATACCTGGTGGCGCGACACGCCGCTCGACGCCAGGGACCAAACCAGTTCGGTTGGTTTTGGTGTGGGAGCCTGGCCCTGGGCAAAATGGTTGAATATCCGCGTAAAATACGCCATGGACTACGGCACAAAACAGCGTTACAAAAGCAATTTTTTATCAGCCAGTATTATCTTTGTCCCTAATATATTATCCGAAAAGGCGAAAGAATAATATACTAAAGAAACTTTCGTGAAAAACAAAAAAAGAAAACATAAATAAAGAAACTATAATATGAAAAAACATACTTATAAGATAAGTAAGGAAGGCGTTAAAGAGGTGCCGGAGATGGACTTAGCCGCGATGGAAAAAGACAAGTCCGTTGCTTACCTGGTAGATATTCAATCGACTGACCGGAAGAAGGCTTCTCTGAATTTGCAAAAACTGGGTTTGTCTGAGGAAATATGCAAACAATTAACAACGCCTGCTGACCATATCCAGTTTGAGTATTTTTGGGATACACTTTATGGCGAACTGGCTTATTTTTCTCCACAAAAGAACGAGTCGGGTTATGCAGGAATCATTATTTACAAAAATATTTTATTCGGCATTCATCCTTTTGATGAAGATATTTTACCGGCTGTTATCAAGCACAATGCGGAGTTGACCAAAGCTCAAAATAGTAAGATCGGCGCTGAGTTCCTGCTGTATATAATCATCCTCCAGATATTGTCTAATTATGGCAAACTCCTTATCGACTCACGCGAAAAAATAGAGAGCCTGGCTTTAGACCTTGATAATCAGGAAACGGATAAAAATCTTTCACCCAATATATTTCTGGAATCGAAATCACGTTTGTCCCTCTTTTCAAGGGCCCTGGAAAAACTATATTTCACCCTGAGTTTTCCCCCAACAATAGATATTTTGGATAAAAACAGTTTGTACGAAAGCTACTTTGGCTACCTGTTAAAAAGCATGGGGCTGCTCAAGATTTCTTTGAAACATACGGAAGAGCGACTGGATTCGCTGAATGACCATTACCATCTTTTATTACAGGACAAAACAAACAAACGTTTAAGTTTCCTCACCATCATCCAGGCTGTTTTTGTCCCATTAACACTGGTGGTGGGTATTTACGGGATGAATTTCGCGTATATGCCCGAACTGAATTATAAATATGGCTATTTTATCACCCTGGGGGCAATGGCATTAATCGCTTCCATATTTATGATCTACTTCTACCGGAAAGGGTGGTTTGATTAATAGTAAAATGTTCAATAGCAAAACAAACCGGAGACACTACCGATAACTTAATTTAAAATATTTAATAATAAATAAGATGAAAATAAAAACAAAAATCAAATCAATTTCAGCCATTATAATCATGGCGTTGTTGATCAGCCCCTCTTACGGGCAAACAGAAAACAACGATCAGTTCAAAGATATCCTGTCGAAATACAAGACCGATATTCCAACAAAAATTTTAACTCCGGATGTGGTGGAAACACGCATCGGAACATTGGAGTTTTATGATGGTATGCCCATGCAGGAAACACTTGACAAAGTTTACGATAACCTTGACTTTATGCGCGGTGTTGAGGTTTTCCTCAACTTTATTCCTGCCACATCCATCGAAGGCCTTCGCCAGGGAATGAAAGAACTTGGGGTAGATGACTACAACAAGGTGATGGTAATGGACAACCTGATGGATGCCACATCACTGTTTTTAACCGGCAATGCCAGTACGGTTTATGCTTCGGCTTTTTTCGATCTGAAAAAAGACGGCGCCATGGTTGTTGAAGTTCCGCCGGGTGCCGGTCCGGGAACCGT
>Ga0256913_10000382_pt1 | contig 22850 bp, 20 predicted proteins | sample Axial_MatmetaG_FD_185970 | JGI IMG/M metagenome (GOLD analysis project Ga0256913, IMG submission 185970) | Deep-sea worm associated microbial mat communities from Axial Seamount, Juan de Fuca Ridge, Pacific Ocean - Axial_Mat | ecosystem: Environmental > Aquatic > Marine > Oceanic > Microbial... | reverse complement strand
TCTCTTTTTTAACTCATTAAATAGTTTTTCTGCTTTATTTTCTCCCTTAATCTCTTTTTCTACATTTTTAATTAGAGTATGTAGCTTTTTATATGTTGTTATACTCTTACTAATATATCCTAACTTTTCAGCTTTGTTTAGCTCATCATCTGCAGAAGATAGATATTTTATAGCTAAATCTTTATTTTCTTTTGCTTTATTTGAAGCTACTGCTACTAACTTAACTGTATTTATTAGTGGAATAGGAATAATGGTTTGTATATTTACAAAAGTATTTAATGCTAATTTTAATGTATCTTTTGCTTCTTCTATCTTGCCCTCAATTAAATACTTAGAGGCTAATTTTAGAGTATCTGGATAGGTGGATAGTGGTAGGTTTACAGTAACAATATCTAGCTCACTTTGCAATGAAATAAGTAGTTCTCTTGCTTCTTGAATTTTACCATTATCTATAAGTATTTTAACTTTTTTTAATGCAGACTCTACATCTTTTGCATCACCTATAAAGTTTTTTACAATAAGTCTATTTTTAATTGGAAGTAGTTTTGGAACATCTTTGGATGTTAGAATTACTTCTAGTTTTCCTAATGCTAACTCTATATTTTTTTTTGCTTCATCTTTTTTATTATCTTCTAAATTTTTTAATGCTTTTGCAGTAATTTCTAGTGAGTTTAGAGCCTCTTGTATTAGTTTTACTTGATTATTTTCTGCTTTTTTTGTTGCTATTTCTATAGCATTTTTACTTACCTCTTTACTTGTAGGTTCTGTGTCTGATTTTGCAAATATAGTATTTGTCAAAAGAAGTGATGAAAGAAGTGTTGAAACAATGATTTTTTTCATAGGTATATCCTTTTATTTAAGTTTATTTAGTCCTTATGACTAAACTTGAAAAGGATTATAACACTTATTTTTTTTGAAAAATGCAACTTTTGTCGCATTTATTGAGAATTTAGCTAAAACTATTTTAGCTTTTCTCATTTTTTTAATTAGAATGGTTTTTTATCTGTTTTTTCTGGGGGGATATTATATCTACTATTGAATTTAAAACCCAACTTTAATAAAATTGAAATATAATATAAATATTAATTGTATTTTTTAAAAAATAAATAAAGGATAATAATGTTATATAAAAATATTGACTCAAAAACTCAAGAGATAACTCTACTAAAAAAACTTTTAAATCAAAGTAAAAGTCCAAAGCAACAAGCCCTCATAAAAGCTGACTTAATACGAGTAGAAAATGGATACCAAGCAGAAAAAGATAATGCCTACTATCTTGACTTTAGGTTTAAAGATAGTCCCCGAAATATATTGCTTCATGATATACGAATAGAGTATAAGGGAAAAATAGCTCAAATAGACCATCTTATTATTAATTGTTTCGGTATAGAGGTGATAGAGAGTAAAAGTTTTACAGGAGTACTAACTATCAAAGGAGATGGTTCACTCAATGTAAAATATGGTAAAAAAATCAAGACTTTTCCTAATCCTATAGAGCAAAACAATCGACATATTCAGATTTTATCAGATTATATCAAAGCCAATATGAAGCTACCTTCTAATCATAAACTATTTGGTATCCCTATCTCCTCAACAGTACTCATTAATCCTAGAACAACTATTACAAATGATATTTTACCAAAAGGATTTGATAGAGCTGATACTTTTGGAACACATTTTGATGAGAGCATTGATAAGATGGGTACAATTGAAGTATTCAAAACATTAAAAGGTATGATGAGATTAGACAGAGTAAAAGAGATTGCAGATTTTCTTGTTAAACATCATAAACCAAAAACTTATGATTATGCAAAAAAATATCCCATGAAAATAGAAAATATCTCTCAACCATCACTCTCACATACACAATCTATGAAAATCTCTATAAAAAAATCTGTTCTTGAAAATCCATCAGTAATAAAAAATCAAGATTTGCATACACATTTATGTTCAAAATGTAAAAGCCCCAATATAGAAATAGTTTATGGAAAATATGGCTACTACTTTAAATGTTTATTTTGTGGGGGAAATACATCCATTAAATTAACCTGTTCAGACTCAAATTGTAAACCAAAACTTAAAAAAAAGAGATTGCATTTTTATCAAATCTGTGAAAATTGTGGGAAAAATGAGCTGTTTTTTACAAATAGAGAGAAAGTTATTTCTTAGATATATTATCTCATTAATAAGTTTTTCATGATTTCAGACAAAAATACTCTCATTTAAGAGAGATTATACTATAATAAAACCAAATATATATTATATTTTATAATTATAAAAGAGGTGTACCTATGCAAGAGATAACTTTAGAAACCAAGATTGCAGATTTGCTTAATAATTATGAGGGAATGAAAGATATTCTTATAGATATTAACCCTAAATTTGAGAAGCTCAATAATCCTATTTTAAGACGAACTATTGCCAAAGTAGCAGGAGTTAGACAAGCTGCTATTGTTGGTGGAATGAAACCTATGGAGTTACTAAATCAACTTAGAGAGGCTGTAGGACAAACAGTCATAACTCAAAAGGAAAAAATAGTAGAAGAGTTTATTGAAAAAGCTCCAGAGTGGATAACTCAAGAGCCAAAAGTATCACTTGATGCCAATATGATACTAGATAATGACCAAAATCCTTTAGTCGAACTCCATAAAACACTTAAAAAGTTAGAAAAAGGAGATATTGTATTATTGCTATCTGATTTTCAACCAGAACCTCTTATTGAGGAGTTTATAAAAAAAGGGCATCAACTATATTGTCAAGAGGTGAATAGTAAAAAATTTCTGACCTATATTATGAAATAGGGAGCAAAGATTTAAAAAAAAATACTATTTAATTTGATTTTTACAAATTTTTTTTAAATTAATATGGAAGATTTCCCTCCCTGTGACTTCCCTTGGGGCTTTATTCCCTTGGAGTAGCCTTATGTAAAGTTTTAATTCTTTGTTTTATACAAAAAATAACAAAAATAAAGATATTTTAATATAAAAAAATATATAATAATCAAAAAGTATTTTGATTATGGATTTTTATATATTGGCATTTTTATATTCTATCTTTTTATTTTGGTTTGGATACCTATTTATTCAATATAAAATATCTTTATATACAAGTACTTATATTATATATACCCTTTTAATTGGTATTCCCTTTTTTATAATTTTTGCTGAAATTCAGGGAGTATTTTATATCTCAGAAGTTATACATAGAACACTTAATGCCAAAGTTACTTTATCTTTAAATAATGGATTTCGCCCTATAACATATATGCTTATTTTTAATTTTATATATCTTTTAATGGGGTCAATTGGCATATCTGAATTTAAAAAAGCCAAAATTATAAAATATAATATTAGTAGAGAGTATGCCAAAAAGATATATAATATCGCTTTAATTTTATTAGCTGTATCATTTGCATATATTTTTATACGATATATCTTTTTCCCTGATTTTCCACTATTTGTTTTAATTAAAAGTGGATTTTCAGGTGATGCAATATTGAGAGATATTGCATTCTCATATGGTCATAAACATAATATGCCTTATATATTTCTACCATCAATAAACTCTCAGTTTTATAGAATATTAATTCCAACATCATTTTTTTTATTACTATATTATTATCAAAATAGTCATAAAGAGACCAATATTAAACTACTATTAATTTTTGCATTTATAGTAACTATTACTTTAAACTTTGGTACTTTTAAAAGAACACCAATACTCTATCTCTCTACATGGTTTATATTATATCTCTATATATATTCAGATGATTTGCACTCTTTAGTAAAAATATTATATTTTGTATCTATTACTGTTATTCTTTTAATATTTATTACCACTCTATATACAGATAAAGAGCTACAGACCATTTTATATAACCTTTTAGCAAGATTTGCAGTTGGTGAAGCTATTGGTGAGTTTTTGGCAATTGAACACTTTGGGACAACATTTGACTATATGTATCTTAATATTTTTACTGTTTATTTTCAAAAAATTTTAGGTATGGATGTTATGACATTTAGTGAACTATGGAAAATATTAACAGGAGGAACAAGAGGTTACACTTCAATAGGAATTATTGCAGAATTTATTGTATCATTTGGATATATATCTATCTTATATTTTATATTATTTTCAGCCCTAATTATTAAATTGGACATCTTTTTTAAACAAAATAGTAAATCACCATATAGACCTATTATTGCAGGATTAATGACCATTATATCATTTATGATGGTTAAAGGTTTTTTTGCTCAATTATTTACAGGGGGAGTTGTTGTTCTAACATTTATATATTTGTTAATAGAATTTTATACAAAAGATTTAAAAGTAGTTGAACCAAAAAATCTAAACAAGGTATTTTATTATGAAAACAAATCAAGTATGTAGAGTTATCGGCTTATTAACATTCGGTTTTATTATTGGAAATTCACACTCTATTATATTAAATGAATATAATGGAGTTAAGGAGAACTGTAAATTAAAAAATAGTGGATATGACACTTTTTATGGGCGAATAGATGGCAATGGTGGTTCATGGGTCGAGATGATTGTGACAAAAGATAAAATAGATATTCGTAATGCTATACTTAAAATTACGGGACACGGTGGTACACATTTTATAGGGAAATTCCCAAATGAGGAAGCAATATCAAATTTAAGAAGTGGAACAATTTTAACGATTTCTAAAGAACCAACAGATTTAAGTTATGACCCATTTAATCAATGTAATCCTGATTGGACAATTAATATTAATAGTGATGATTTAACTCCAATAGAGGGAGTATATGATATTAACCATAATGAGTTAAAAATTTCTATTGTATCAGAAGATAACTCAACACTTATGACACAGAGTGGTGAGTGGATTTTGGGTGGGGGGATAGATAAAAGAGAGATATTTCTATTAAAAACAGACCCCAATAAAAATATAGAACCTGATAATAATAATTATGGTGATAATGGTCTAAAACAACCAATAAGTACTTTTGGAGATGTAAATCGTTGGATAGATGAGAATAATCAAACCCAAATACAGGATTTAACAGCTTTAAGATTAGAGGCAAAAGAGAGAAATTTCAGAAGTCAAAAAACATATATGATATTAAATGAGTATAATGGAGTAGCTTCAGATGAACTTCTAAAATTGGGTGGAACAGATAGTTATTTTGGAAGAGTATTGGGAAATGGGGGTGATTGGTTAGAGTTTATTGTTATTAAAGACCGTCTCAATTTACAAAATGCTATTCTTGAAATAAAAGAGGGGTGTAGCGAAATCTTTTCTGCTAATTTTCCAGAGCTTAAAACCATAGGTTATTTAAGAAAGGGAACTATGCTTACAATATCCAATGAGCCAACAGATATGAGCTATTTTCCATTTGCCCCATATAATGAAGATTGGAAAATTAATATTAATATTAACGATTTTATAAATAAAACAGGTGAGTTCTCAATTGGCAGTAATAATACAGACATAACAATTACACGAGAAGATGGCACTAAAATTCGTTTAGCAACAACAGGTGAAGGTGTGAGAGATAAGAATATTATAGATAATCAAGAGGTTTATAAACTAAAAGCCAATCCTACAAAGGAGACTTCACCTTATAATAAAGATTATGGAGATGATAATAACTCAGAGGCAATTAGTACATTTGGGAGTGAAAACCAATGGAGAGATAAAAATGGAACCTTAATAACACAGAAATTTGATATTAGAGAAAATAAAGATTTTGAAGAGTTAGATGGTATAGCACTATCAAATATTCCAGCATTAGATACTCTAAAAGATGGTGAGTCTTTATTATATGTTATTGCAAATAATAGCTTATGGATTTCAGATGATGATTCTCATCAAGTTTTTGAGATGGATTACACAACAAAAGAGATTAAATCTATTTTTAATGATAGAGATTTAGGTGAGTTTACAAATGGAGATATACAAGACCATTGTGGTAATCATATAGGTGCATGTGATATTGAAGAGATTGCCTATAATGATATAACCGATACACTCTATATATTAACAGGCAAATCACCTGGTACACCTGCTATATATAAATTGGTAAGAGATAATATAGATACATCATTTCAGTTAGATGATTATAGAAAATTGGATAGTCAAACAGAGTACCCATCAGCTATTTTTATAGATGGTAATTTTATTGTATCTATTGGGAAAAAGCTTTATAATTATAATTTTGAGACAAATACAATAGGAGATAATCCAATATTTGAGATAGATGATGATGTTGGTGATTTTGTAGGATTGGCATATCATAATGGAAAACTATGGATAACAACAATTAAAAAATTTAGATTGATAAAGGTAAATTGGGCGACAAAAGAGATAGAAAAAATTTATAAAATGAGAGATAATGGTGTTTATGACCCAAGAGGAGTAGAGATTATTGATAATAAACTACATATCTTAGAAGGATATGATAGTAATGTTCCTAAACAACATGTTTTAAAAAATGCAATTCATATATTTAAGACCTCATCTCATTAATTAAAATTGATTTAAAACAATCCTAGCATTTTTTATATTATGCTCTTCAATAAGAGAGTTTAAATCTTTTAAAGACTCTTTTTTTGATAGTCCCATTCTAAAAATCAATAGATTTATATCAGCATATCTCATTAAATGTAGCGTTTCATAAGATATTTCTATTGAAGCTGTATCTATAATAATATTACTGTATTCCTTTTTTAACTCATCTAATAATATAGGAAATCTATCTGAAAATATCAATTTTGATGCATTAAATGGAGTTTTTCCAAGAGTAATAATATCTAAGTTTTTGTTCTCTGTTTTTTGAATAATCTCATACATTTTATGCCCTCCACTTAAATAAGTACCTAATCCTATATTATTATTTAATCTAAAAATCCTATCTATATTAGCTTTTTTAATATTAAAATCTATAATAATACTTTTATCGTGCATATCTTTAAAAATATCTCCTAAAGTAGTGACCAAAGTGGTTTTACCTTGATTATCTGTCATGGAGGAGATTAATATTACTTTTGAGTATTTGCTATTATGAGGAAGAAGTTGTAATCTACTGGATATTTTTTTACAACTTTCTATAAACTCTTTTTTATTTTTTCTAAAATTTGGAATAATTCCATAAAGTTTAATCTTATTAATATTTTTTATATCAAAAACTGTTTTAATCTCCTTATTGAATTTATTTATACTCAAGAGTATAAAAATAGCAAAAAGGAAACTTGTAATAATAGATACTAATATAAAAGAGACTTTTTTAGGACTAACTGGTTTTTTAGGAATATATGCACTCTCAACTATTCTATAGTCTGAAACAATAGCTACTTTAATAATCTCATTTTCAGATTTTTTCTCAAAAAGATATTTATATATTTTTGAATTAACCTCATAATCTCTTTTCATGTTTATAATATATTTCTCTTTTTCAGGAAAACTTTTTAACTCTTTTTCGTATTTTAATTTTGTAACTTTTAAGGTTTTATTCTCTTGATTAATACTCCATTTTAAATTTTTAATATTATTTTTGATTTTCTTTTTCAATACTCTAATCTTTTTGATGGTCTCTATTACTTTTGGGTGTTTATAGGTATATTCTATTGATAACTCTTTAAGCTTTATCTGGTTATCTTCTAATTTTGAGATTAAATTTAAAGTTGGTCTCTCTTTCAAAGATTTTAGAATAGGAGCAATAGATGATATATCTCTATTAGATACAATAAAATCTGAAATAGTATTAATCAACTCTTTTTTTAGTTGATTATTTGCAAGTTTAAGTTCAATATCACCTATTTTTTTTATGACATTACTTGATTGAGCAGATGGATTTATAACTTTATGTAACTCTTGATAATTTTCTAACTTCTGTTCAGCCTTTTTCAATCCATATTTTGTTCTATTTAATTCTTTATTTATAAAGTTAATAACTCTGCTATTTTGTTCATTTTTATTATTAATATTTTGAGATATAAAAGTTTGAGCTAATGTATTTACATAATCTGTAGCTCTTTTAGGGTCTATATCTAAAAACTCTATTTTTATAAGAGAGGTGTTTTTGTTAACTTTCGAGATATGAAGATTTTTGCTAATGATTTTATCAAAAATATCTCGTTTATCTACATATTTATTATTTAAATTAAAATCAATTTTATCTAATATATGTTTATTTATTTCAAATGTTTTTAAAATCTCTATATCTTTATTTACACTACTTGATATATAGTCTGTTAATACAGATAGTAGAATATCATTTCCACTAATATTATTATTATCATCTTTAACCTCTATAATCGTATATGCTTTATAGATATTAGATGTATAATATAGATAAACTGAAGTTAAAATAAAAGATAATATCACTATAATTAAAATAAACCATTTATGATATAAAAAAAAATCAAGAAGAGTTTTATTGGTCTCTCTATCCATAATAAATCCTTTAAAGAAGAAGGTTTATAATTGTAACATAAATTAATATAAATTAATATAAACAAAGATGTTTTTTTCTGATAATTTGAGAGAAGTATAATGAGTTGATAACTTCAATTACTAAAAGCAATTGATTATTGGCTTAATTTGCATATAAATTCAGCTTGAATATTTGCCATAGCGATATTGACTTCTAATATCTTAACTCTAACTCTATCAAATAATATTGCATTATCTCCTCGAAGATTAACAATAACTCCTGCAATATCAGCTTCTAATAGGGCTTTGGCATTTTCTCCTGTTTCGATTATATGAGCATTAAACTCTATACCTTTTTGTGTCTCTGCCCAACGACAAAGTTTTCTATCTCGAAAATCCCACTCAGCTTTTGTACTCTCTCTTTCTAGTTCTGATACTCTAGCACATAGAGGTTCTATATTTCTAAGCAAGTACTCTTTTTGCTCTTTGTCATCTTTTAGTTCTGCTTTTATTAAACGGTGTAGAATTAAATCAGAATATCTTCTAATCGGAGAGGTAAAATGGCTATAGTGACTAAATCCTAAGCCAAAATGTCCCTCATTTTTTGCTAAATATGTGGCTTGTTTGAGAGATTTGATAATCATTAAATCAACTTCATTTGCTATTCCCATATTGTTTGCCTCTTTTTGTATAGCTCTAATTAGAGATGGGCTATCATTATACTCTTTTACAAATAAACCAATAGTGGCTAACTCTTGAAGTAACTCTTCTAGTTTACTTAATTGTGGTGGTAAGTGAACTCTAAATATACCATAATCTCTTATCTTTTTGGCACTTGCTTGATTAGCTAAGAGCATACACTCTTCTATTAGTGAGTGTGATGGTGTTCCTGTTTCTATTTGAGTTTTGACTAGATTATGTTCACTATCAATAGTGAGTTTAATCTCTTCACTTCTAAAATCAAATCCATCTTTTAATCTTTTACTTCTAACTCTTTGTGTTATCTGTTGTAATGGTAGTAGATAGTTTAATATTTTTTTCTCATGCTCTTTGTTAATATTAGTACCACTATTTTCTATAATCTTATCTATTTCATCATAATTATATCGCCGTTTGGAGTGTATAATTGCTTCAAAAAACTCCTCTTTGATAGGTAGTAGAGTCTCTTTATCTAATTGTATTTTTGATACAAAAGCTAATCTATCTTGATGAGGTTTGAGTGAACAGATATTTTCACTAAGCTCTCGTGGCAACATAGGAAAAGATTTATGAGGAAAATAGGTTGTAAATCCTCTCTGTTTCGCCTCTTGGTCTATAGGGCTAAAGTACTCTACATAGTGACTTACATCAGCTATGGCTACAAATAGAGTATAGCTTTTTATATCAAAATATATAGCATCATCAAAATCCTTGGCTGTTACTGGGTCGATAGTACAGAAATCTAACTCTCTTAAATCTATACGATTTGGATGCTCATTTGCATTTACTGATTTTTCAACTTTTTTGGCTTGGTCTATACAATCTTGTTCAAACTTATCTGCTCTATTATATAGAGCTAGTGATATTTTCTCATCTACTTTTGGGTCTGCTAAATGTCCAAACACCTCTAAGACTTTATCTGTTAGACTATCTACTTTCATTACAGTTCCTATCTTAAAAGCTTTTAAATCCATTCCTTCCATAATGGCATGAGAGGGTAGCCCTGTTTTTATATTTAATATTTCAAATTTATCTAACTCATTTCTATTTGTATATAAAATATTAAATATATGTGCTTGTTTTATTACCAATACTATTTTAGCAGAAGCTCTGCCTCTTCTCGCTATAATTCGTTTGACTACAACTATATCACCATGATTTGCACCAGCTATATCATCGGGTTCTATAAGTAAATCTCTCTGTTGAGCTGTTGAAGCTTCTACAAATCCTTTACCTTGTTTATTAATATATAATTTCCCTACTCTATAGAGTGATTTGAGTCTCCATAATCCATTTATCTGCTCTATAGCATCTATCTGTTTTAGTGTTTGGAAACTATTTTTATCTTCTAGTTCTAAATCTATCTCCCAAAAACCATTATGTAATTGTATAGCAAAAGGACTCATTTAATTGCCTCATTATCAAGTTCTCCTGATTTTAATTTGGAGATATAATCTTCTAAGTAACCTTTGACATCACCTGACATAATAATAAGACCAAATATATTAGGAATGGCAAGTGCCAAAAATAGTACAGAGCTAAAGTCAACCATTAATCTAGTATCTGCAATAGTAGCAATAACTATAAATGCTAGAAATATAAGTTTAAAGATAATAGAAGATTTGATACCGAATATATATACCCAAGCTCTCTCTCCATAGTATGACCATGAAATCATAGTCGAAAAAGCAAACATAAAAATAGCAAATCCTAAAATATGAGGAAACCAACTTACTACTGAACCAAATGCAGCAGAAGTTAGATTAGCTCCTTGTTTGGCTACTATCATCGCATCCAATTCAGGAGTACCACCTGTATATACACCTGTAATAATCACAACCAAAGCAGTCATAGTACAGACTATAATTGTATCTACAAAAGGTTCATATAAAGAGACTAATCCTTGACGAATTGGATATTTGACTCGTGCAGGGGCATGTGCAATGGCAGCAGAACCTAGTCCTGCTTCATTTGAAAATACAGCTCTTTGAAATCCTTGTGCCATAGCTCCAAATATTCCTCCTGCTACAGCTGTTGGAGTAAAAGCTTCTTTGATTATTAATATAAAAGCATCATCAATAAGAGTAAAGTTTATAAAAAGTACCCAAAAAACCATAATTAAATAAAATGCAACCATAAAAGGAACAATAGTTTCAGCTACATGTGCAATTCGTTTAATTCCTCCGATAATAACCAATCCTGTAATAAATGCTAATATAAGTCCAAAAGCATAAGGATAATGATTGAAAAATGGAATTTCACTTTGCATAATTCCTAAGGATTGTGAGACTTGAAAAGTATTTCCTGCTCCAATAGCTCCCAAAATTAAAAATATGGCATATATAAAAGAAAGAGATTTACCACTTTTGACCCATCCTTTGATAGCAAAACCTTTGGATAGATACTCCATAGCACCACCCATAATAGTACCATCAGGTAAAAATTCTCTATATTTAATAGATAAAGTAACTTCAGTAAATTTGAGTGTCATACCTAAAAATCCTGCCATTATCATCCAAAAAGCAGCTCCTGCTCCTCCAAATGATATAGCTATAGATACAGCAGCTATATTTCCTATCCCTACAGTAGCAGAGAGTGCAGTTGTAAGTGATTGAAAAGGAGTAATAATACCTTTATCTTGTGCCGTATGATATTTACCTCGTACAATTGCCAAAGAGTGAGGTAGCATTTTGAGATTAACAAATCCCATCTTGAAAGTTAGATATAATCCCCCCGCAATTAGCCATGCTACAACGAAAGGAAAACTAGTTCCCTCTATAGTTCCGAAAAAAATATCAAAAAATAGGATATTTTCAAAAAAATGGTTAATGGATTGAAATATTTGGTTCATTTTTTTCCTTTAAATTTATTATATTTATGATTAATTGTCATCTAAAGGCAAAAAACCACTATTATCAATTTTGTCATCATCTACAAAAATAGGTTCTTCTAACATATCAACTTGATTTTCTTTGGGTTTTGTAAAAATATTTGCCATTGGATATTTGGGTACAGGCTCTTTGACAATAAACTTTTTGGGGATAGTTTTCTTTTTCTTTACAACATGTTTTATCTTTTTAAATTTCTTATATTTATAATTTGGACTCAATGGAATTATGATTATATCACCTATAATAAGTTTTAAATCTTCAGCAATTTTATCTCTATTGGCTCTATAAATCCTAAAGTATTTTTTTTTGTCTCCATAATATTTTTGAGCATAATCAGAGAGTCTATCACCTTTTTCAACAACTACTACTGTATGGTCTTTTTTTCGTTTTCTATCTCTTTTTGCCTCCATTCTCTCTTTTGTTTTTTTCTCTTTTGTTAGTTTAGAGAGACAATTTTTTATATTAGATATATCCCTACTTTTTTGTTTAGTATTCTTTTTATTATCCAATTCTGCTAATTTTTTCAAAATAAAAGCAAGTTGCTTTTTGATTTCATCTAAATCTCTATTCTGTTTTGCCACTATTTCACCCTCATCACATCCCACGATATTTTTTTGCACTAAATTACTCTCATTCGATTTATCTATTAATTTAATATCTTCTGCCCTACTTATCGTGGCAAATATCAATATCAATATAATAATTGATTTTTTTGATAAAACTTTTATCACCATACTCTCCTAAAAAATTATTAATTATTACTGAAACAGTATAACATAATCTGTATTTAATATTGTTAAGTATATAAAATCATTTAGATTTTATTCTAATATTTTTAAAAAAATGCAAAAGCAATAGATTATGGCAAGAGTATTAACCTCTTTTTTACATCAAAAGCATCCATATATCTATCTCTTTTTTTAAAATAGTATTATTCCTGACTTAGCCCATCAAATCGCACTAAACCCCACAAAATATAAGCCAACCTCCTAACAGGAACATCCATAAGCTTATAAATCTTAACAGCTTCAGGTGCAATAGCAGATGGTAAGGCAAACCTTATTTTAGTTTTAGTATCAAATAGCCTACTAACTTGAACATTAAGAAGAAGCTATCTAATCCTTTGTGGTGATAATTTAACATATTGAAGCCTAACTCTATGCTCTAAATGCCGAACCAAGGTGTAAGCATAAAACTAATAGCTAAATGAGCTTTAACCCTACTTGGTTTCCAATGATAGATTGGTATAATTTTTAAATCGTGTTTGGTTGCTTGGTTCAAATCATTAAACTATATCATGAAAATCCCCTCGCCTTTTTGCTAACTCATCTTTATATCTCAAATAATCCCCATAGTCGAAAAATTTATCATATCGTGAATGTTTCTCTTTTGGCGTTTTTGAGTGTTTGATAGGACACCAAAACTGCTCCGTTCTTGCTCCAATCTCTCGTACATAGGCAATAACTCCATTAAAATATTCACAATACCAACAATTTATTCTTTCTACTTTATCAAGATAAAATAGATTATATCTATCCATAAGAATATAATCTTTTCTTTTAACTTTGGGAATTTTATAGATAGGAAAACAGATAATTTGATAAATAGTTACTGATATATCAACTATTAACGCAGGTATCATCATCGCCCAAATAAAAGGAATGGTAAAAATAACAGCTACAGGAAAAGAGGAGATATATTTTATAGAGCTTGTTATCTTGGATTTACCCTCTTTGAGAATTCTCTCTTCAAACTTTATTTTATTATTCTCAATTTTATAAAAAAACTCTTTGTGTTTCTTTTTAAACTCCTCTTCCAACTCAATCTCTAACTCTATTATTTTCTCTCTTATCTCATCAATTTTATTATCAATCATCTAACGCTTCTCCTTATAAAAAAATATGCCAAACTATATTTACTAATCACAAGATAACTCTAAAGCTTCAATATGAGCAATAGCTGAACTTCCTGCAATCCCTTGCAAAGAACCATACATCTGTGTTGTATTTGCTAAAACACCATCAATAGTTTTTTGTCTCCGTTTCCAACTAGCCATTAATGAGCGTTTCTCTTTATCTAACTCTTCTTGCATTTTGATAAACCCATCTACGATAGCCCTTATCTGCATAGAAAACTCATTACCTGTCATATAGTTATATAATAAATTCATTTTATCACTTCTATTCTCTTGGCTTTGCATAATTTTATTTATACGAATAAGTGATTCACGAAGTAGAGAAGATGAACCTTTGAACTCATCAAGACTACAGACCCAAATTCCATCTACAAACCCCATTCGTTTCATATCTTTAGGATAAACAGAGGTAACCAATACCCCTAAATCAGAATTTACAGATAGCATATCTTGTTTGAGTTTGGGTATCCAAGCATCTGACCATGCTTTGGTATTTTTACTCTCATAACAGATAATCCCACAGTTTTGTACCTCTCGTGTATGAATGGTCTGCACACAATCAGCCCCAAATGCTCCTTTTTTGACCTCATCAATAGTATCAAAAGGAAATTGTGAACTAAGCCAAGACTCAATAACCAACTCCAAAGCCTCACCTTGGGTCTGCATACTTCCCTGTTCTGCTTTTCGTCTAGCATTTTCTAGTTCTCTTTTTATCTGTTCTAGCTGTTCATCTTTTTGTTTAAGTTTAAGTTCGTTTTGCTCTTCTAGTGTTTTAGCTATTTTGGCTTTTTCTAGTTTTAGCTCTTCATTTAAAGCCAGTTGTGCCTCTACTTTAGCAATTGAAGCTATCTCTTCATTTTCCCGTTTGAGTTTGGCTATCTCTACTCTACTATGGTTTAACTCTTTGACCTGTTCTGATTTTTCTTGTAACTCTTTTTCTAGTAGTGCCATAGATTCGCTCTGTTGAGCTAATATCTCTCTTTTGAGTTTATCTTGTAGTCTCTGTTTTTCTATTTTGAGCTGTTTTTGGGTGGCTCGTTTTAACTCTTCATTAAATCTATCTTGTTGCTCTTTGATAGACTCTTCTTTGATTTTTAATTTATCTAAAGCTTTTTGATACTCTTTGGCTTTTTTATCAGCCTCTTTTTGGAGTTTTTTTTGTTCTTGTAGATTTTTCTGTTTTAGTTCATTTTCTAGTTGATGGTATAGTATCTTATTTACATCTATCTCTATTTGACAATGTGGACACTCTATAGTCGTCTTGGTTGACATAATTTTTCCTTTTTTATAATTCTAACATATCAACCAATTTTCCATCTTAAAAACATCTTCCATACAAGGCAATCCTCGCCATCCTCCACTCTCTAGTACCATCATTTTACCTCCAAAATAGCCTACAATATACTGCTCTTTGTAAATAGGAAACATTCCTCCATTGAACATCTCAAATATATCTTCATAACTATTTGGATGTTCATAATGTGTGAAATCAAAGCTATGCAATACCATAATAGCATGTTGGAGTAGTTCATTTTTCAACATAGAACTACTCAATACATAATAAGATGGATAGGTAATAGCAGGGTCATCTAATAACTCTGATATATAGAGTCTCTTTTTTTTCTTTTGAAACATATAGCTATTTGAATAGATGTACCATCTTGAACTTATCACCCATAATCGTAGGGGCAATTAGTGTTTTGATTTTATCAGCCTCTCTTAAATATCTATCTTGAGTAGTCTGTTTGGCAAACTGTTCGAGTATATCTATTAGTCCAAATCTTATTAATGCTCTAGCTTGTGTCTCATAACTATCTAGCTTGAACCCTGCCTCTTCAAATGCCTCTATCACATGAGCGAAATTTACATCATAAGTTATATCAGCACTCTGATATACCTCTGATATATCTAAATCTTCATCAAATAGTGGAAAGGTCTCATGTTTTTGATAGACTCGAATAGAGAAGTCATTTCGTACTAACTTTTCACCATAATCAAAACTTACAAAATCACAACTATTTACCCCTTTTGCCATAGATTTGGCAAACTCTTCATAACCTATAGCTACTTCTCCTTTGAGTTGTCTATGAGTTGAAGCAAACTCCAATAGTTTTGGGTCTGCATCTCTCCACTCTACTCTATTATCCTCTACAAAAGCTTGTTGTCCATCTTTGATAAGTTCACAAGCAAAAGCATCAAATATCTCATTGGCTACAAAAAAAGCATAATCTTCTTCTACATCATTTATATCATTAAAATGTGTAATTTGAATATCATCTCCAAATCTTTGAGATATATATTTGAGTTGCTCTTTTTGTACCTCTATTTGTCTCTCTACTATACCAAATTTAAGAGTTTTTACAAGCATTGGGTTTAGCGTATATAGCCACTGTATCATATCACAAAGCAGATAACCTTTATGAGCTCCTATCTCTATTAGCCATCCATTTTGTTTGAAATCATCTTTTTGAATAAGAGTATAAAAATAGTTTGCAATACTCGCTCCAAAAAATGAGCTAGTGCTTACAGCAGTATAAAAGTCTCCTGATTTGCCTATGGCTTTGAAGTTTTTATAGTAGCCATTTTCTCCATATAGCCACTCATTCATATAGGTACTAAATTTCACTTTTTTCCTTTTTGGTTTTGATTTAAATATAGTATAAATTTCAAATTTTCTGCTTTTTATTACACTTGACCTGTACGACTATAGGATTTTTCTTATCAATTCTAACAGCAGTTAGCTCTCTACCCCATACACAACCTGTATCAAGACACAATACATTGCCATCATACCAATAACCTAGTGTTGACCAGTGACCAAAAACAACTCTAAGTGTAGTTGAACGCCTTGATGGACAGCTAAACCATGGGTATAACCCTTTATTTTCAAGTTTTGATTGTTTAGGCTTACCTTTTTGGTAAAAGTCTAATCTTCCATCTTCTGCACAAAACCTCATTCGTGTGAATGCACTCAAAATATATTTATCTATATCCAAAGATGACGCATTGGTATCAAATATATATGAACTAGTTTTAAATATATCTCTAAGCCAAGGTTTTGGATTATCAGCTTGTAATTTTTTCTCAATTCTTGAAGCATAAATTACAGCCATTTCAAAATCAAATTGTGGTGATATACCTGCATGAGCCATCATATAATTAAGCTCAAAACTCCAAACCAAAAATGGTTGAAATCGTAACCAATCTATTAACTCTTTGGAATTAGGAGCATCTATAATAGGTTGTATCGTAGCATTTGGTTTTTTGACTCCATAAAAACTTGCAATCAAAGATATATCATGATTACCAAGTATCACTTTGATAGAGTCTCTAATAGAGTACAAATAGTTTAAAACCTCTAATGATTTATCACCACGATTAACTAAATCTCCTGCAATCCATAGCGTATCTCTATCCTTATCAAACTCTATTTTTTTCAAAATCTTCATCAAGGAGTCATAACATCCTTGAATATCACCTATTGCCCATACTGCCATCTCATTCCTAACTTCTCTTTATATATTTCTATCTTATTTCGAAGTGACATTTTAGCATATGCACTTGATGGAGAGGGTAAATATATAGTCTCTATCTCTAAATAATTGAAATTTAACTCATATAATCTCTGAGCTAATCTTCCTGTAAATGCTATTTTGATAATAGTTGGATGAATTTCCAAAAACTCTGATATACTATTTACCTCTATATCTTCGATTGAACTATCTAATGAGTTCTCTCTATTACAGCTTTTGACCATATCCCATAGAGCTATTTTGGAGCGTTTGAGTAACCATAATTTTTGATCACGATTATTTATTGGATAGTTTGTTATATTAGAAAGTATTTTCCAAAACTGATTTCGTTTATGTCCATAATAGAAACTCTCTTTAAACGAGTCAATACTAGGAAAAGAGCCTAAAATTAAAATCTGACTATCATTAAAAACTATTGGTTCAAAAGGATGTTCTAAGTGTTTATTATCCATTAAACTTAATAGGTCCTTCTCCACTACCATCTAAAAGCTGTCTAACAAAAGGATTACTACTATTTTTAAAACTCTCATTATCAGCCCATTCAATTATTTCACCATCAAATAAAAATGCTAGAAAATCAGCCGATTTGAAACTCTCTTTCATATCATGAGTAATTAACACAGATGTTACACCCAATTCTCTTTGGAGTTTAAGTATAAGTTGAGTAATAAGGTCACTTGTAATTGGGTCAAGACCACTTGTAGGTTCATCATATAAAATAATTTGTGGTTCCATAATAATAGCTCTTGCTAATCCTGCTCTCTTACGCATACCACCACTTAACTCATTTGGAAAAAGTTTTGCTACTCTTTTAGCATCCAAACCTGTCATACTCAGCATATTCATCACTTTCTTTTCTATCTCTAGTTCTGATAGTTTAAAATGTTCACGCAATGGAAACGCCACATTATCAAATATATTCATACTATCAAACATAGCTCCATCTTGAAACAAAAATCCAATCTCTTTACGAACAACTCTTAACTTCTCTTCATTACAAGTAGCAACATTAACTCCATCTACAAAAATATCACCCTGTGTTGGTTTCATTAAACCTACAATATGCTTAATAATTGTTGATTTTCCACTTCCCGAGAGACCCAAGATAACTGTAGTCGAGCCTTTTGGAAAAATTAAATTAACATCTTTGAGTACCTCTTTGGTTCCAAATACTTTTCTAAGATGTTTTATCTCTATAATTGGATGCTCTAAATCAAACTCTCTTTTTTCTTTCATCTATCTTAGTACCTTTTTGAGGTTTAAAATCAGAAGTGCCAATGTAGCAAAACTAAAAAGCTTAAAATCTAACTCACTTGCAAAATGTACATTTTTGAATTTCTCACTCGCTGTTACTATATCGCCTTGAAGTTGCATATCAATAATATCGGGTATATAAAAACTACTAAAAAGTAATCCACTACTAACAACTAAAAATGAAGCCATAAGTACCCATCTATCACTCTCAAAGTTTTTCCACTTTATTGCCTCATATATAAGTACAGAAAAGACCATAAAATTAACTGCATAACCTAATTTTTGGAAATTTACGGTCATTATGAGACCCTCTTGGAAATTAGAAAGCAGTTCTGTACCCAATAATGTTTCTGAATGAAAAGTAGTAGGTGCTACAACAGCACCTGCATATATACTTGCTCCAAATATTGCACCTAAAAGTATTATATAACTCATTGTCATTATTCTAAAAATTTTTTTTGTCATATTTTTATCTCCATTTTTATATTTTAAAAAATCTCAAGCCCATTAATCAATCTTTAAAATTTATAATAAATCCTCTATCAAATCCAGCCAAATCCTTATAAAATTTATATGATTTTACTCCAATTTCACTAAAAAACTGCTCCATAGATTGCTTTTGGTCATATCCCATCTCACAAGCTAAATATTTGATACCATTAGAACAAGTATCCAAAATTATCTGTTTGAGTAGTTCATCACCTACAACTCCTCCAAATAGTGCTTCTCTTGGTTCATATTTGGCTACATTCTTTTCTAGCTTAAAATCATTAGCTATATAAGGAGGATTGCTTACTACTAAATCAATATCACCTTTGACCTCATCAAGTAAATTTGATTTGATAACTTTTACTCTATCTTTTACACCAAATTTCCTAAGATTTACATTAGCTACCTCTATAGGAGTATCACAAATATCAGTTGATACTATATTTAAATTTAAAAATTTTCTAGCCAAAACTACGGAAATCGCACCACTTCCTACACCAATCTCTGCGATAGAACTTATATTATTAGACTCTATAATTTCAGATACCAAATCTATCAATATCTCTGTCTCTGGTCGTGGAATAAGCACCCCATTTTTAACATATAGCTCAATATCATAGAAACTTACGCTCTCAGTTATATACTCATAAGGCTCATAATTAGCTCTTCTATCAATTAACTTTTGAAACTGCTCTATATTCCTTACCTTTTTATCATCAAAAGCATGTAGATAGGTTCTATCTTTTTTCAAATGATAACTTAATAATAATTCAGCTTCAAATCTTGGTCTTTCACAACTAGTTTGTAACTCTTTAGTAGCTAATTTAAGACAATCTCTAATTGTCATGAATTTCCACACATATCAAGAACAACACCCTCGCGAACGCCATCATCTATAACTATAGACTCATTAAATCCACCTATATTATATAACTCTTCATAAATCAATACACCAGAAGAGATAAGCTCTTCTCGCCCTACTCCTACTATCTCTTTTCTTTCAGCTATCTCCATACTCAAAAGTCTCTCTAGTTGATGAACCAAATCGTTATGAGTTAGAACTGTACCATGAATTTTATTTGCATTATAGGTTTTATAGGTAAATCCATGTTTCATAGATGCTATCGTAGTTGGTGTTCCTGCTATTGCTATAAACTTTTGAGCTTTGCCATATTTTGCATAAACTTCTTGACAAAATAGTCTCATACTTTTCATTAATGCAGGAATGGCATGTGATATTTCTAATAAGCTATGAAAACTTTGAGTTATCGTTACTATTCCAATAGGAAAACTCTTAACTATAGTCTCTTTGCCATAAAAAAATATTAACTCTGTAGATGCTCCACCAATATCAGCCAACATAAAACTAGATGGTTCTATATTTAGCTGTTTCAAACGATTTTGAGTCGCAATTAATGCGTATCTAGCCTCATCATCCCCATTAATAATATTAAACTCTACTCCTGTTTGTTTTTTGATACAATTTAATATCTCTTGACCATTTTTAGCTTGACGAACTGCCTCTGTAGTTATCGCTTTGATAGTTGCATCACTAAAATCTATCTGCTCTTTTGCTTGATTAATAGCATTTATAATTCTATTTTGGGCTTCAATAGAGATTAATCCTGTAGTGGCTAATCCATCTGCTGTTTTTACCATTAGGTGAAACTTTCCTATGAACTCTTTGGTTTGACAATCCATTTTTAGAAAACGGATACTATTTGAACCTAAATCTATAGCTATAACTTTTTTCATTGTAGTTCCTTGAATGAAAATCCATAATTTTGTAATATTTTCCTGACTTCTTGTTGATGTTCAACTCCTTTTGTTTCTAAATCAACTGATACTACAGCATCACCAAATTCCAAATCAATAGAGGTTCTATCATATCCAATCTGTACAATATTAGCTCCCACTTGTGTAAGTAGTTCTGTAAATTGCATTAGTGAACCAGGTTTATCTATCATCACAACTGATAATTTCATTTTTCTGCTACTTTTGACTAGACCTTTTTCTATAATTAGAGAAAGCATAGTTACATCTATATTTCCACCACTCAATACTATACCTATTTTTGAACCTTTTGGTAAATCTAGTTTATTATGAATTAGAGCTGCCACACCCACTGAACCTGCACCCTCTACGAGTACTTTTTGTTTTTCCAATAGATATAAAATTGCTGCTGCTATCTCATCTTCACATACCAACTTCAAACTATCAACTGTTTGTAATATATACTCTAGCGTAATAGGTGAAGCATCTCTTACTGCTATACCATCAGCAATAGTTCTTACACTTTTGGTTGACTCTGCTCTCTTATGCTTATATGAGTTTGCCATAGCAGGAGCACCATTTGATGCTACACCTATCACTTTAATATGAGGATTGAGTTCTTTTGTAGCTACTCCAATACCTGAAATAAGTCCACCTCCTCCGACAGGAACAACAATAGCATCTAAATCTGGTTCATCTTCTATCATCTCCAAAGCTACTGTACCTTGTCCTGATATTACCTTATCATCTGTAAAAGGGTGTACAAAATCTTTTTGATGCTCTTTGGCATAATCAATTGCATAACTATATGCCTCATCATAATTTGCACCATAGAGTATAACTCTAGCACCAAACTCTTTGACCCCTTGAATTTTAGTTAATGGTGTAGAATCAGGCATTACAATAGTAGCCTCTATCCCAAAATGTTTAGCAGAAAATGCTACTCCTTGGGCATGGTTACCTGCACTTGCAGCTACTACTCCTCCTACTTTATCCTTTTCTATTAATGAAGCTATTTTGTTAAATGCTCCACGGAGTTTAAACGCTCCTGTTCTTTGGAGGTTCTCTTTTTTGAGATAAACCTCATAGCCACTTAGTTCACTAAGTACTGGAGCATAAGAGAAAGGGGTACGATGTACCACACCTTTTAATCTTTGACTCGCCTTTTTTATGCTTGTTAAATCTAACATTAAACATTCCTAGATATTATATGAATGAAATTATATCAAAAAGGATAAAAATTATGGAATGTCCAATACCAAGTGTCAATTCAAATATAAAAGAGATGAAAGAGTATTTCGAAAAATGTAAAACTATAGCCGTCATAGGTTGTTCCCCCAACCCAATCAAAGACAGTCATAAAGTAGCTAAATATCTAGTAGAAGCAGGATATGATATGATACCTGTATATCCAAAAGAAGAAAAGATATTAAATCAAAAAGTATATCGTTCATTATTAGAGATAGATAAACCTGTAGATATGGTTGTAGTATTTAGAAAACCAGCCGTAGTCTCTGCTATAGCTGATACATGTATAAAAAGAGGTGATGTCAAAGTGTTATGGACACAGATAGGTATTGTCAATAATGAAGCAGCCCTAAAAGCCAAAGAGGCAGGGATTGATGTTGTGCAAAACTATTGTGCTATGGTAGAGCATAGAGAGATTTTTCATTAGAATATTTTTGATAGATTTAGTATCTAATAGGCTAAACTAAGTAGGTAAATTTAAAACTCCGATAACTGTGCTATAATTACCCTAAAAAAGGTTATTGAAATGAAAAAAATACCTTATGGTTTAAGTAATTTTAAACTCTTAAAAGAAGAGGACTATTTTTTTATAGATAAAACTAAATATATAGAAACTTTAGAAAACTACTCTA